>LWDU01039112.1_pt1 | contig 230397 bp, 193 predicted proteins | sample 727161 | NCBI WGS metagenome assembly LWDU01 (sample SAMN04566230, study PRJNA314399) | hydrothermal vent metagenome | isolation source: deep sea hydrothermal plume seawater | place: Mexico: Gulf of California, Guaymas Basin | collected 2004-07-11 | reverse complement strand
ATGGCCGCCGGGCCAATGAACTCGGGCTCATTGGCGATCACGGGGCAAGCCGCGTAACAGAGCAGGCAGTTGATGCACATGCTGAACTGCTTGAATGTGGCCAACTGGTCCGGCGACTGGCTGAAGGTCCCCTTCTCGTTAAGGTCCTCCATGTCCTCGGCGCGGGCCTTGGCGCGAACAATCCAGGGCTTCACCTTGCGGAACTTGTCCATGAAGCCATCCATGTCGACGACCAGATCGCGCACAATGGGAAAATTCGCCAGGGGCTCGATCTTGATGGTCTCGTCGTAATCGGACAAAGGCGTCTTGCAGGTCAGCTTGGGCTCGCCGTTCAGCATCATCCCACAGCTCCCGCAGACCGCCATGCGGCAGGACCAACGGTGGGAGATGCTCGGATCGACTTCGTCCTTGATGTAGTTGATCGCGTCCAAGACCTTCCAATCGTCCTGGACAGGGATCTCGTACTCTTGGGTCTTGGGGACCTCGTCTCGATCGGGATCGAAACGCGAAATCTCAACCCGCAGCATTTTCTTCGATTCAGCCATCAGTACTTCCGCTCCTGGGGCTCCCAATGTCCAAGCTTGACTTCCTTCCGACCCAGGCGAGGCCCATCGTCAGTCCGATGAGCCAGGGTGTGATAGAGGAAGCTCTGGTCGTCGCGCGTCGGATAATCTCGGCAGGTATGGGCTCCACGCGATTCCTTTCGATGGGCCGCGCTGACAGCCAAAACCTCGGCGAGTTCGACCATGTTCTGGAGCTCAAGGGCGGAGACGATCTCGGTATTGAAGACTCGACTCGAATCCTTGAGGTGCAGATCCGCCGCACGCTTACGAATCGACCGAGTCTCGGTCGCTGCGATCTGCATGGACTCCTGCATACGATAAACCCCGCACCCGGCCTCCATTGTCGAATTCATCTCATGGCGCAGGCCCGCGATTTTTTCGTTCCCCCGCCCGTTGCCCCTCAAAGCTTCTACCCTCGCAGCTTCTTCCTCGGCTTGGGAGACGAGAGCCGACGAATTGCCCTCTCCCGCGCCCTGGGCAAACTCGATGGCATTCCGGCCCGCCACCGCTCCGAAAACCAGGCACTCGGTCAAGGAATTCGACCCCAGACGATTGGCACCATTGAGCGAAGCGCAGGCCACCTCCCCCGCAGCGAAGAGGCCCGGCAATTCGGTGGCTGCGTTGATGTCGGTATCTACGCCGCCCATCATGTAGTGAACCACCGGCCGGATGGGGATGTATTCGTGAACGGGATCCACGCCGATATAAATTTTCGCAAGTTCGCGGACGAAGGGAAGCTTGGCGTCGATATGCTTCTCGCCGAGGTGGCGAAGATCCACCACACAGTATTTCCCATAACGACCTTCAAAACCGCGCCCGGCTTCGAACTCCTGAATGATCGCCCGAGAGACCATGTCCCGTGGGCCGAGTTCTGCTTTATCGCCCACTCCGTAGTCGTAGTCGACCAGGAAGCGTTCGTCTTTGTTGTTACGCAGATAACCGCCCTCACCCCGGGCCGCTTCCGTAATCAGGATGCCCGTGCCGGGCAAACCTGTCGGATGGTACTGAACGAACTCCATGTCCTTGAGCGCTACGCCCGCTTGGTATGCGAGGGCCATCCCGTCGCCGGTCTTGATCGTCCCGTTGGTCGTGAAGGGAAAGATCTTGCCGGCGCCACCCGTGGCCAGAATGACCGAACGGCCCAGGATCGCGTGGAACTCTCCGGTTCGGATTTCGAGTGCAGCGACACCCTGGCAGCGACCGTCTTCGACCAGAAGCTTGGTCACGAAGAACTCGTCGTAGCGCACGATATTGTCGAAACGCAGGGAGTGCTGAAAAAGCGCGTGGAGCATGTGGAAGCCGACCTTGTCCGTGGCATACCACGTGCGCTTGGTGGACATACCGCCAAATGCCCGGGTGGAGACGCTGCCGTCTTCGTTTCGGCTCCAGGGACAGCCCCAATTTTCCAGCAGGGCGAGTTCCCTGGGCGCGTTCTCGACGAAATATTCGATCACGTCCTGATCGCCGAGGAAATCCGAGCCTTTGACGGTGTCGAAACCGTGAAGCTCCTCGTTGTCGTCGTCCCGGGCGATCGCCGCCGCCCCGCCCTCGGCGGAGACCGTGTGGCTCCGCATCGGGTAGACCTTGGAGACCAGAGCGATGGAAAGATCGGGATTCGCCTCTGCGGCGGCAATGGCGGCTCGAAGCCCGGCGCCGCCCCCCCCCACGATCACGATGTCGTGTCTTGAAACCTGAACCACGAGAAACCTCGAAAAAACAAGCAAATTGAGTGGAAGATAGGCCGCGCGAGCCGACGAGCGCCGGCTCGGAGTCGGGGCGAAATCAAGTACCCCCAGGCCGGGTAGGTTTAACGAATCGACACGAGATCGGAAAGGCGACCCGCCCCTCAAAGGGCAAGCCGCTTCCCTCGGGAACCCCGGGCCGAGGCGCACCCCGATTCCCAGGGACACCCGATCGCCGTGACCACATCTGTCACCCCTGGACTCCATGCTGGGAAGGTCGCCCCCGAGGCCAAGAACAACCGAGTACCGGAGGATCATGCATGCGCTGGAAACCGGAGAACCCGCCGCCGCCGTCCCTTTCAAAAAATCTGGACGGCTCGCCTCTCTACGACTCGCCTGTCTACGACTCGCCTCTCCTTATCACAAGCGCTGGCCCGATCACAAGCGCCGTCCTTATCACAAGCGCTGTCCTTATCACAAGCGCTCGGGTCTCAGGTGCTCGGGTCTCAGGTGCTCGAGTATCAGGTGCTCGGGCCTCAAGCACCGCCATCTCCAATACCGCCCTCTCGAGTACCCCCATGATGAGCAGTCCCCCCTCAAGTACCCCCATGATGAGCAGTCCCCCGACGGGTGCCACTGAGACCTTGCTCGGCCTGCTGACCGTTCTTTTGGTCGGGCTGGGCTCAGCGGCATTTTCCCCGCTTTAATTGGCCCGAGAATTTAGGGCCCGAGAATTTAGGGCCCGAGAATCTCGCCGTTCCCCCCAGCCGCCCGCCGGTTCAGGACCCCGAGGCTTCGGGCTCGCCCCCCTCCCGGCGGGCGGCTGGGGGCCTCCCGTGTCGATTTTCCAGGGAAACCGAGTCGCCCAGGACGCCCAGGACGATTGGAGTTGGCTTGGCTGTGGCCTTGGTTTTGGCGTTGGTTTTGGCGTTGGTTTTGGCGTTGATTTGCGCCTTGGTTTAGACCTTGGTTTAGACCTTGGTTTAGGCGTTAGTCAAAACGATGGGGCGGGGTCACAGTGGGCGAGACGGAAAAACCAGGGACGACGTCAGCACGATGATAAAATACAACGATAAAATTAAACAAAGTGAACAAAAAGTGAGCGAGAGGCCGAGACAGAGCCCGGGGGAAGCCCGGGCCTGCACGTCGCCCCGGACCGGGGCCGCCCAGGCGAATCCGGCGCCGGCGAGTCCTTCGATCTGGCTCATCGACGGCTACAACGTTCTGCACACGGTCTTGCTCGGCGGCCAGCCCCGGGACAACATCGATTGGTGGAGTAAAAAGGGCCGTGACCTCCTTCGCAATCGAGTGCTGGAGTTCGACGGCATGGCGCCAAAACCCGACGGGGGGCCCGGGCCGCCCGAGGCCCTCGACCCGGACATGCCCGAACCGGAGCCCACACCCGGCTCGGTCTGGATCGTCTTCGACGGCAAACGGCCCAGCCCCGAGTCCGGTGACAGCAACCCCCGAATCGTATTCGCCCCTTCCGCAGACCAGTGGATCGTCGCCCGGGTACGGAAAGCCGAGAACCCTCAGGCCTTCGCGGTGGTCACAGCGGACCACCAGGTCGGGGGGCGCTGCCGTCATGGGGGCGCCCAGGTGGTTGCACCGCGGGACTTCATCGCCCGGTGTGGGCCCCCAGAACCCTAGTTCCTTTTGACTACGACCTCTGGGTTGGCGCACTGGGGCATCCGATGCCCGTCCAGCCCCGCAACGAGGTTGTCCACCGCGAGTTCGGCCATTCGGATCCGAGTCCCGATGCTGGCACTCCCGATATGGGGCGTGAGCACCGCATTTGGGAATTCGAGCAACGGATGGTCACCGGCGGCGGGTTCCTGGGCGAATACGTCGAGACCCACCGCCCCGAGATGTCCCGAGCGGAGGGCGTTGGCCAGGGCGACCTCGTCCACGATTCCCCCCCGAGCCGTATTGACGAGCACCGCGCCGGGTTTCATCTGGGCCAGGGCCCGGGCGTCCAGCAAACCGCGGGTTTCGGCGGCCAAAGCCACGTGAACACTCACGAAATCAGACTCGGCAAGCAACTCTGGAAGAGCCAGCCCACGAACCCCGGGCACCTCCCTTCCCGAGCGCGACCAGCCCAGCACGCGCAAGCCAAAGCCCTGGGCCCGCCGGGCCACGGCCTGACCGATGGGCCCCAGGCCGATAATCCCGAGGGTGGCGCCGTGCAGATCCTTCCCCACAAAGGCATCGATTTCCCAGTGCCCTCCCGCCCATTCGCCCCTGCGCAGAAAATCACTCGCCTCGCCCACGCGCCGGGCTGCGGCCAAGAGCAGAGCAAAGGCCAAGTCAGCAGTGGTTTCGGTCAGCACTCCGGGGGTATTTCCTACCAAAATGCCCCGATCAGTCGCGGCGACTAGGTCGATGTGGTCCACCCCAACCGAAAAGCTCGAAATTGCCCGAAGCCGCGGACAAGCCTGGATCAGGTCCTGATCCACCCGATCGGTGAGCAGGCAGAGCAATCCCTCAGCGGGATGCGCCAGGGCCTTGAACTCCTCGGGAACGGGGCGCCGTGCGTGTTCCCAGACACGACAGTCCCAACGTTCCCGCAGCGGGGACAGCAGGTCTCGACCCGCCAGAACCGAAAGACTCTCCATCCCATGGCTCGCAAAAACTCGCGGGTTGCTCGTCATTTAGTCCTCAGCGGCTTCATATTGGCCGAGACCCAAGGCCAAACCCTCGGAAACCTCCCCCGCCGGGAGCAAAGTACTCCAAAATCCCTACCGGATCGCCTTGACCTCGGGAGCCATTCAAATAGTGTTCGGGCTCCGCTGAGAAGCCCGTTGGGTCCGCCGCTTGGATCTCGTGCGCTTGGATGGCCCAGGGACCAGAAATTCAGGGGCGAGCCGGAGGCCGAATCGAAATTTCGGCTTTCTTTTTGCGGTAATTTGTAACGCCCCCAGACCCTTCGGAAAGCACGACGACCGGGAATATTTGATGAGTGAAATTCGAGCAAACAAATCCGCCACACTGATCTTCGCCGAGGCCGTCGTCCGGCGGAAGTTTCCCATTCTGATCGCGCTCATCATTTCCACGGCGTTCTTCTTTTTTCCGATCCTCAATGCCTTGCTGCTGACCATGGATATGGGCTGGAAGAACCTCCCGGCCATCAACGTCGACACCCGGGCAAGAGACCAGTGGCCCGACCACCCCTTCATCAGTGCCCAGGATAAATTTGCCAACAAGTTTGGCGGGTCCTCGTCCATCGCGATCGCCGTGGTCGTAAAGGAAGGCACGATTTTCACCCCGGACAATCTCGCCCGAATCAACAGGATCACTCAGCGGCTAGACGGCCGGGGCTACAATAGTCATATAGACGAGCGCGACGAGATGCGCGACGAATTGGAGGAGGCGGAAACGCCCCCTCAGAAGATCCAGAAACTTTTGGATACCACCTACCCGCCCTACCCTGTCAACCACTATCAGATCCGCTCGGTCACGGCGAACAACACACGGGTCATCCAGGTAGAAGCGGCCGGGGATATCGAGACAACCGTCTTGATGTCAGAACTGCCTGAAACCCAGGAAGAGGCCGACGCGATCGGAGAGAGGGTCAGGCAGAACCCTCCCTTTATCTACGGCCGGTTGGTCTCCCTCGACCAGCAGGGAGCGCTGATCACCGCGGGCTTCATCACCGATCGACTGAACAACCGCGAAACCTTTATCGCCGTCTTCGATCATGTGCAGCAGATCAAGCTCGACGAAGAAACCGAAAATGTCCAAGTTTTCATCTCCGGCTACCCGGTTCTCGTGGGATGGATCCTGCTCCACGCTTTCGAAATCACCCTCTTCCTCTTCCTGACCGTTGTGATGATTTTCGTACTGCTCTGGGCGTACTTCAGGCGATGGCACGGCGTGCTGATTCCCGCCGTTGCCGCCCTGGCAACTACGATCTGGGGCCTCGGATTTACCGGCTGGGTGGGCATTACCTTTGATCCGCTAATCCTCGTGATCCCCACCATTATCACCGCCCGAGCCGTATCCCATACGGTTCAAATGGCCGAGCGTTTTTTCGAGGATTACGAAATCCTACTCCCCGCCATGGGCGACCCCGAGGCGGCCAAGAAGGAAGCCGCCACCGTAGCGATGAGCGAACTCATCGTACCGGGAACTCTCGGAATCGTCACAGACGTCGCCGGCCTCCTTGTCATCCTCGTGACCTCCATTCCTCAAATGCGCGAGCTCGGCATTTTCGGGGCGTTCTGGGTCTCCTCGATCATCATCACCGTAGAAATTCTTCATCCCGTGCTGATCTGCTACCTGCCGGCTCCCGCCGAGCACGAACACTTCGTGCCCGCCTTCATGGTGCGCTTTACGAATTTCCTCGGAAACATCACGACCCATCCGACCTGGAAGTACGTCATTGCCGTGGGCACCGTTGTGCTGCTCATCGTGTCGACCTACATCACTCTTGTCTACTCCCAGATCGGCGAGGCCAAGCCCGGGACGCCCCTGCTCTTTCCCGACCACGAGTGGAACATCGCCACCGCCGAAATTGCAGAAAGATTCGGGGGCGTGGATTCCATGGTCGTCTTCTTGGAAGGCGACAAAGAGAAGGCCAGCGGCGACGCCCTACCTATCCTGAGAATGGCGGAATTTGAGCGCTGGATGGGGATGTACACACCTCTCGGCGCCACCTTCTCCATCGTTCCGATTGTTCGAACCGCATGGTCGATGAACCATTATGGCGACCCAAAGTGGAGTTTTGTCTCCGACGATCAAGCCGTGGTTCGCCAACAGATCTTCCAAATGCGGACCAACGGCGCCCCTGGCGCCATGGATCCCTACCTCACACCCGAGGGCAAGGATTCAAACATTTCGTTCTTCTATCGCGACCACAAGGGGGAGACAATTCGGCGCGCGGTGACCGCCGCCGAGGAATTCATTCGCCGCAACCCCATTGGCCAAGTGATCGTCCGTCTGGAGAAGGATCGCGCCGGACCCGAAGACGGTTTCTTTACCCAAAAAGCATTGATCGACAAATGGTATTACATGCTCGGGCCGCTGCTTCCGGACCGGCATCACGAAATGAAGGTCCAGGTTCGCAACACCGACGGCACCTACTCGAGCCAGTCGATCTCGGAGTTCACGAGCGTGGAGGGGCTGCCGGAATGGATTCACACCTTCAGGGAAGGCGCCATCGAGGACTACGAGGATAATCTCGATGACATGGAGGAAGGCGAATTCTTCACGTGGCCCGGAACCCTGGCCAACTGGCAGCTCGAAGACATCGACTACTGGTGGGAAGATGAAGAATTTGGCGTGCGGGCGGTGGCCACCAATACGACCAACCTCATCGTCGAGGACACCAAGGCCGTCGACGGAATCCCAGCCTACCAGCAGACCAACTCATGGACTCGAGGTGTTCAGTTCGTGATGGCAGGGGGCCTGATGGGCATCCTGGCCGCGATCGATGACGAGGTCGAACGTAGCCATGTGGCCAATATCGTGCTGATCTTCCTGGTGATCTTCACCCTTCATTCGATCACCTACCAATCCGTACCCAGCGGTTTCATCATCCTGCTGCAGATCGCTACCGCCACCATGCTTTCACTGGCCTATATGGCGATAGCGGGCATGGGGTTGAACATCAACACTCTTCCTGTCCAGTCAGTGGGCGTCGGAATCGGCGTCGACTACGCGATCTATATCGTAGACCGAATTCGCCACGAGGTCTCCGACACAGCCGATATTGACGAAGCCGTTCGCCGTGCGATCCGAACCACAGGCATGGCGGTTGCATTCACTGCGAGCACCATTGTCGGTGGCATTGTGTTGTGGACTTTTTCCAGCCTTCGCTTCCAGGCCGACATGGCCAAGATGCTCTGCATCCTAATGGTCATCAACATGTTCGGTGCGTTGACAGTCGTGCCAGCGTTCTACTCGGTGTTCCGACCCAAGGTGGCAACGGCGCTGCTTACAGAAGACCAGATCGATGCCATTCACCGGCAGAAAGAAATGGAACGCAAGAAGGGATTGCGGGAAGACTAGAAGTTCACGGCCGGGGATCAATCAACCGCCGTGTCTTAGTTCGTAGTATTCCATCAGTCGAGCCGCGTTCTCTTCAACGGCCTTGCCCGTCACGTCGACGATCCTCCAGCCATTTCGACGGCAAAGAAGTCGTGCTTCCTCAACCTCATCTGTGACCGCTGCGATGTCGGTGTACTCGGAAGCCGGGGAAGCCTTGATGGCTCGAAGGCGAGCCTGGCGAATCGTCATCAACTCGCCCGCATCAATCAGAAGGCCGAACACCCGCTGTGAGTCGAGTTCCAGAAGCTCCCGGGGCGGATCGACTCGAGGGACAAGGGGAACATTTCCGGTTTTGTATCCCCGTTGGGCGAGGTACATGGAGAGCGGTGTCTTGGAAGTCCGAGAAACTCCGGTCAAGACAATATCCGCATCGTATAGGGTGTGGACATTCGCGCCATCGTCGTGGTTCACGGCGAATTCCACCGCGTCAATTCGTGCGAAATAGTCCTCGGACATGCTATGAAGGAGGCCGGGTTGGTGCTTCGGCTCGGCATGGAGTCGTTGGGCAACTCTGGCAATCAAAGGCCCGAGCAAATCCAGGGCAACAACGCCCTGCTGCTGGGCTTCGCGCTGCATGACGTCGACCATGTTGCGCTCGACCAGGCTGAAAACCACGAGCGCGTTCTCCTCGGCGGCACGAACGACGACCCTTTTTGCTTCCGGCGGCCGGCGGATCTCCCCAAAAACCCGCAAACGCCAGGGGCTTTGGAATTGGAGCATTGCTGCTCGAACTGTCGCGGTGCCGGTATCCCCCGTCCCATCCGAAACCACGAATACCTGCATTGAGGGCTCTTCATCCACGGCCATTGGCCGACTCTAGCCCAATCGCGAATGTTCGAAATTTACGGGCGACTTGGCCTCTTCCGTTGACGAGTCGGCCACTCACGGGCACTTTCCCCACTGATGACCTATTCGCCCGATGAAATCGAGCCCCGCTGGCAAGCTTATTGGCTTGAAAACCAAACTTTTCGGGCTGTCCTCGACACGACCAAGCCCAAGTACTACGTGCTCGACATGTTCCCCTATCCCTCGGGAGACGGGCTACACGTGGGCCACCCCGAAGGCTTTACGGCGACGGATATCCTGGCACGATACAAGCGCATGCGGGGATTCAACGTCCTGCATCCCATGGGCTGGGATGCTTTTGGACTCCCCGCCGAACAGTACGCGATCAAGACCGGAACCCATCCCCGCATCACCACCCAGCGCAACATCGCGAACTTCCGCCGACAAATACAATCCATGGGCTTCAGCTATGACTGGTCGAGGGAGATCGACACCACCGCACCCGACTACTCACGCTGGACCCAGTGGATCTTCTTGAAACTCCACGAGCGCGGGCTCGCCTACCAGGCCGAGGTCCCGGTCAACTGGTGCCCCGAACTCGGAACCGTGCTGGCAAACGAAGAAGTGATCGACGGCCGGAGCGAAGTCGGGGGACACCCGGTCACCCGTCTTCCACTCAAGCAGTGGATGCTGCGAATCACCCAGTACGCCGAGCGTCTGCTGGACGACCTTGAAGATCTGGACTGGCCAGAACCCATCAAAAAGATGCAGCGAGAATGGATCGGGCGCTCGGAAGGGGCTCGGATCCGCTTCCCGGTGGCGGGCAAAGGCGCCGACGCGCAGCAGATTGAAGTTTTTACCACCCGGCCGGACACACTCTTCGGTGCCACATACATGGTACTGGCCCCGGAGCATCCCTTGGTCGCCGAGATCACTACCGCCGCCCAGCGCGAGACCGTTCAGACGTACATCCAACGAACTCAGCGCCGAAGCGAACGCGACCGCATGGCCGACTCCAGCGAAAAGACCGGTGCATTCACCGGTGCATTCGCGACAAACCCCGTCAACAATGCCGAAATTCCGATTTGGATAGCCGACTACGTACTCGCCGCCTACGGGACAGGCGCCATCATGGCCGTCCCCGGCCATGATGAGCGCGACTACCTCTTCGCCAAGACCTTTGACTTGCCCATTATCGAAGTCGTCGAGGGGGGTAACCTCGAGGAAGCCGCCTATACCGGAGCCGGAAAGGCCATCAACTCCTCATTCCTGGACGGCCTTGAGACTGCAGCCGCCAAGAAAAAAATGAACGAATGGCTTGAAGCGGAGAAGCTCGGCGAGGCCTCCATTACCTACAAACTCCGCGACTGGCTATTCAGCCGCCAACGTTATTGGGGAGAGCCATTCCCTGTGATCCACCGGACGGACGGAAGCGTCAGCCTGGTTCCCGAGGAGGACCTCCCCCTCACTCTGCCCGAACTCGATGACTTCAAACCAACCGGGGAAAATTTCGAAGCGCCTCTGGCCCGGGTCACCGATTGGATCGAAGTCACCGATCCCGAAACGGGAAAAACGGCCCATCGAGATCCGAACACCATGCCCCAATGGGCCGGGAGCTGCTGGTACTTCCTCCGGTTCATTGACCCCGAGAACCAGGAAGCACCCTGGTCGGAAGAGGCTGAACGATACTGGATGCCGGTGGACCTTTACGTGGGGGGAGCCGAGCATGCCGTTCTTCACCTGCTCTATGCCCGATTTTGGCACAAGGTCTTTTTCGACATCGGCCTTGTCCATACCCGTGAACCATTCCAAAAGCTTGTCAACCAGGGAATGATTCTTGGCGAGAGCTTCCGTTACTACGATGACAACCTCGATGACGATCCGGCGATGAAGGCGACGCCCTACCCGGCCCAGCAAATACGCATCTCCAACGAAGGCCCCCGGACGGTGGACGATGATCGAGCCGTAAAGGCCCGCTGGGCGGCTGCTAGCGATGTCATCATCGACAAAAGTTCCGGAGAGGCCCGCCATGCCCGGTTCCCTGAGCTTGTCCTTGAAAGTGTCATGGAAAAGATGTCCAAGAGCAGGGGCAACGTCGTCAACCCAGACGATGTCATCAATGAATTCGGCGCTGACTCCATGCGCCTCTACGAAATGTTCATCGGCCCCCTGGAAAAAGATGCACCGTGGTCCACGGACGGAATACAGGGCATCTACCGTTTTCTCCAGCGCTGCTGGCGTCTTGTCGTCGACGATTCAGGCGAAGAATCTGTCAATCGAAGTCTTGCCCAGGGGCCGGGAAGCGATGACCAGCGCCGTCTCCTGGCTCGAACCATTTCGGGTGTGACCGAAGACATTGAAGCCATGCGTTTCAACACGGCAATTTCCAAGCTGATGGTCTTTGTGCGTGACGTCACCCGCGGCGGCGACGAACTAACCCAGGACGCCGCCGAAAAACTCGTTCTGATGCTGGCACCCTTGGCTCCCCATCTTGCGGAAGAGCTCTGGAGCCGGCTCGGCCATTCAGAAACTCTTGCCTACGAGCCCTGGCCCGAAATCGAGCTGCAGTTGCTCGAAGAGGAAATGCTTCGAATCGTGATTCAGGTGAATGGGAAGAAGCGTGACGAGTTGGAAGTAGCGAAAGAGACGAGCGACGCTGACCTGGAGGCAATGGCCTTGGCTTCACCTCGGGTGCAGAGCCACCTGTCGGGCCGAAAACCCAAGAAGGTCATCGTGGTTCCGGGCCGGCTTGTCAATATCGTGGGCTAGCCACTCGCCCCCTCGTGAACCGGCTGACAAAAGGGACGACCCCATGAGTCTGACGGGCAGGAGAAGCGGAGTGAAGTGGACAGCCCCCAAGCTCGTCTTCCTGCTTTTCCTTTTTGTAAGCATCGCGGGGACCGCGCTCTCCGATACGAACTCGGCCCTGAACGGAGCCCCTGCCTCCCCAGCGACAGCCGCGGGTGCTTTCGGATCCGGCCAACCCATCCTCATCCAGGACGGAAGCCAGAGCATCGACTACCGGATGAGCGAAGTTCGCCTGGCGATCCTCGTTGCCGGCTTTGCAATATTCGCATGGGGTTTTTTTCTCCCCCGGCACCGCCCATCAAAACTCGCTCGCGCAAGACTTTTCCTCTTGGCGGTTGCTGCAGCTGGGGCATTCGCTTCCTACTACCAGTTTTTTCAGTTCTCCCACGTCCGGGGGTTCGCGACAACGGACAATTTTCATTACTACGTCGGTTCAAAATATTTCGAGGAGCTCGGGTATTTCGATCTCTACGGGTGCTCCCTGGCAGTGCTGGCCGAGCGCGGATTGCAGTTGCCAAATTCGCAGCGCGACCGCGCTCGCAACCTGCATTCCATGGAACTACAGCCCTACGAAACCATCAAGAAAGACGGGCAGGACTGCCCCGAGCGGTTTGGGGATCAGCGATGGCAAGCATTCGGGGACGACGTCGCTTTCTTCGTCCAGAAGTGGCCGAGCCACCTTCGGCGAGCGACATGGCAAGACCACGGCTATCACCCTTCTCCGCCTTGGACCCTGGCCGGCGGATGGGTCGCGAATATCTTCTCGGTCAGTAATCCGGAGTCCGCATATCTGCTGTCCCGGGTCGATCGCCTTCTGATCATCTCAGCATTCGCCACCGTGGCTTGGATCTTTGGACTGGAAACCACCTGCCTGATCGTGCTGATCTGGGGAACCGGCTGCCTTTGGCGATACGCTTGGGTGGGCGATGCTTTCCTCCGCCATCTCTGGTGGATCAGTGCAATCGGTGGAGTGGCGGCCTTAAAAAGAGGCCTGCCCTTGATCGGCGGGGCCGCACTATCCTGCTCCACTCTGCTTCGCTTATTTCCCGGCGCCCTGGGCCTCGGCTATGGGCTGCGAGCGGCCCAACATCTCCTGGCTCACCGAGAGCTGAAGGCGTGCCACAAGCGCTTCGTGGGCGGAGCCGCGCTTGCGTTCGGCGGTATCGGGCTCGCAAGCCTGATTGTCCTGCCCTCTTCCGCTTATTCGGATTTCGTGATCAAGATTTTGGAATTTTCTTCGATGACGATCACCAACCAGATAGGCCTCCAGGTTTTGGCCCAATGGCTTTCTCCCCAAGCTTCCTGGGTGGCCCTACCCATTCACATCTCTATCCTGATCGCCTTCTTCGCTCTCTTCTGGCGCGCGCTGCGAGAGACCGAGGATTGGGAAGCGGCCGCACTCGGCGCCTGCCTGATTCCCCTCGTCACGGCACCGACCAACTACTACTTCTCTTTCTTCATCGCGGTTGCGCTACTCGCCAGTCGTCGCCCCACGGTCGGCCTGGTACTTCTGGGCGCAGCCACCGCGTGGAACCTCAATGGGCTGATTTTCTATCAGGAGTACGATGAATATCGTTGGGCATCGGTAATCGCCGTGGCCGCTTCATTCCTCGTGGTCGCCGAGGTCATCCGCGGCAAGCTGAGTACAGGCCTAGCTCAAGGGAACCCCGACGCCTCGTCCACGAAATTGCGGAGCCAAGCACCGATATCGGGATGATCGAGCAATCCAGCACCGAGTAGTCGACTGGCTGCGATTTTATGGACATCCTGAGCCGACGATGCCTTGAGAGCGCGTCGTGCGTCTTCGGCGACTTCTCGCCCGTCGAGTGCGCGCACGATTTCTTTGGCGAATGGCACTGCTGCGGGGACTAGGGAGAGTTCTCCAATACCGAGGCCCACAAGAATAGGTACAGACAGCGGGTTGCTGGCCATTTCACCGCAGACCGAAATTGGAATTCCCGCCCGGGCAGCCGCCTTCACGCTGAGGTCGATGAGCGAGAGAACCGCCGGGTGCAAGCCATCATAAAGGTGGGCCACTCGTTCGTTGCCACGATCGACCGCCAGGGTGTATTGGGTCAAGTCATTGGTTCCGATACTGAAGAAATCGCACTCCGCGGCGAATATGTCTGCCGAAATCGCCGTGGACGGCACTTCAATCATCACGCCCACTGGCATATCGCGATCGAATTCCAGGCCCTTCTTTTCGAAGTCCGCTTGAACCTGCTCGAGCAATGCCTTGGCCTCTCGCAATTCTTCGATATTTGAAATCATTGGAAACAGCAACTTCGTCGGACCGAAGGCGCTCGCTCGAAATGCTCGCCTGTTTTCAAGGGTGAGGCGTATGGAGCGAAGCCCGAGTTGTGGGTTCTCTTCGCCCGGCATACCCACATTGGGGATTCCCTTATCGCCCCCCAGGTCCAAGGTGCGAATAGTGACGGGCCTTGGAGCCATCTGCTCGACAACCTGACGATACAGCTGCTCCTGCTCCTCCTGACTTGGGAATCCCCGATGGGCCAGAGCCAGAAGTTCGGTCCGGAAGAGTCCTATCCCTTCAGCCCCATGCTGATCCACCTGACGCAAGTCGTTGAGGAGCCCCACGTTGGCCGAAAGGGTCACAGAATTTCCATCCAAGGTCTCCGCGGGTCGACCGCAAAGAGCATCGAGGTGCGCGATAGCCACTTCATGCTCACGCTGTGCCCCGCGGTAGTAGTCGATCAGCGTCTCGTCGGGCTGGAGATAGACCCGCCCGGTTGCCCCGTCGACAATGCAAACCTCTCCCTGCCGGGCCTCGTTCATGATTCCACTGGCGCCTGTAACCGCCGGGATCTCTAGAGTCCGGGCAAAAATGGCGCCATGGGAGGTGGAACCACCGTGCTCGGCAACGATGGCCGATACTTGATCCATCTCGAGCCGAGCAAAGAGCCCAGCGAGAACCTGATCGACAACCACAACTGAACCGGGCTGCATGGGGGCTACCGGGGAGCGGACACCGAGCAGATTTTCCATGATACGGTGCCCGATGTCGATGATGTCGGCACCCCGCTCGCGAAAGTACTCATCCTCGATTCGCTCAAACGTCTCCCGATAAGTATCCAGCACCGATCGAAGTGCGAGCAGAGCATTCTTCTTGAGGTTGATCGCCTCGTCGATATTGTCAACGAATCCCTTGTCCTCGAGAATCTGGATCTGGGTATGAAAGACCGCGGCGAATTCCGGACCGAATCGCACTCCTGAGGCTTCTCGCGCTTCCTCGATTTCCGAACGGGTCTCAGCCAGAGCCTTCAGCAAATCCTCACGTTCTTCGGCAAGGGATTCCCTCGGCAGATACTCCACATGATCAAGATCAACGGGGTCGTCGACCCGATAGACTGGACCGATGGCAACCCCGCGAGACGTGGCGATCCCGCGCAATTCGACGTTCTGCTCGGTTCGGGATGGGGACCGATTGGCATCGGGAAACCGACCCGTTGTGCTGGTCAATGACGAGGTAATCTCGGCCCGCCGTGTTTCACTGATGCTCATCAAGGCCAGAAGCTGAGCATTGACCACCACAGGCGCCAACAGCTGGGCGCAAGTCTGCATCAACTCCACATCGGACTTCTCGAAAGCCCGTGGATCCACGGTCTGGATCACCAATACGCCGATGGTCGCGTTCTGCATCACTAGGGGCGCTGCGAGCAGAGATTCGAATCGCTCCTCCCCTGTTTCGGGGAAATAGCGAAAGCCCTCATGTTCGCGAGCATGCACCAAAGCGATCGGTTCGCGCTGCTGGGCGACGAGACCCACCAGGCCTTCCCCCACCCGCAACTGAACACGACTCACTGCAGCTGGGTCCAGGCCTATGGTGGCCATCAGGGTCAGGATCTCGGGATCCGTATCGATCAGATAAATCGAACAGACGTCCGCATCGAGCCGCTTCGCGACCAGATCCGTGACGTTCGCGAGAGTCTCCTGCAAATCGTGGGAGCGGGAAACGATCTCAGCGACGTCCGCAAGAATTGAGATGCGGTCCGGAATGGGAGCCTCCGTGGGGGGGCCCTAAGGCCCACCCCCAAGGTCACCGCATCGTAGCAGGATCGAGTCTATTGGGGGAGAATAAAGTCAAGCGGCTTCCGCGGGGGAAACACCAAATCCTTATCTTCAAACCGCAAGCCAAGCGCCAAGAGAATCTTCCGCTTGGTATCCATCCGGCAGTTGAGACCCTTCTCAACACTGTGAATCGTGCGAAGCGCTATTCTTGCCTTGCGGGCAAGCTGCTGCTGGGTCATCAGCTTGTGCTCACGAATCTCACGTACGCGATTTTTCTTCTCGGGCCACTCTTCCTCTACTGCTACCTGTTGCTCGCCTGATTCGTACATATAACCTTCTCCTTGTGCAGATGTTCGGGCAGACCGAGATTCATTCCCGGGGCCCATCTCACGGCTCATAGAGTGGATCGGACGGTTGGGTATGATTTCTTTAGTAAAAAAGAAGATTTGGGGACTCCCCTGCCCGGGCGTCACAGATCCCCTGCTCAAGATCTACAGTCTGAGCGGAGCACGAATCGAGCAAGCAAGACGCAGTGGGAGAGTCCCGTCCGGGGCCTCGACCAACCGGTGAGTGCGCGAAACATGCCTACTCAAGGCTAGACACCGCTTTGAGTAGAAAATGACCCGAAGGAGACGAAGTGCAGGGGCGTCAAAGTGCATGGATCCTGCTTGTCGGGTTTCTCGCTGCCACCGCCGCCGGCTACTGGATTTCCAGTGTGGTTGGAATCGAACTCCTGACCCGTGAATTGGAGACGCAACTCACTTCGATCCTTGCCGGGCCGGTTCGAATTGGCCGGGCGGGGCTCGCCATCGAAGGAGGCCTCTTCGTCCAGGGTGAATCCGTCACCGTTTATCCCGACTCCACGGCTATTCGGGGCTCTCGCCTCAATGCCAAGAGGGTCACCGCTGAGATCGACTTGTTTGCCCTGGCGACCGGACGATTTCGCCTCTCGGGGTTGATCCTTGAGGACGCCACCCTGGATATTCGAAGAGATGAAGGCGGTACCTGGTATCCCTACCCAGTCCAAGCCCTGGCCGATATGGGATCCCAAAGTCGATCCATGAATCCCGAGGCCTCCCTCGAGATTTTTTCTAGCTTCGAAAGCGTCACCCGGACCCTTTTGGCAGCTCCCATCGCGGCGGACCGAATCGAACTCAGGAGAGGACGAGTTCTCTTCCGGGACGAAAGCAGATCGCGGGACAAGAAAGACCAGACACCGGTGGTCCTTAGCCTGAACGGGATCGAGGGGGTCCTGATTCATCACTGGCTCTCCGGCGAAGCGCAATTGAAACTCTCGGGCAACCTCCTCGATGGAGATGGGCACGAAAATTCAGTTCAGGTCTTGGGCGAGAACAATGGTGCGGGCGAGTACCGCGCGCGGATTACCGCGAGCGAATTCCAACTCAAAACTCTCGACCCCTATCTCTCAACGGGAGACGAATCAACCTGGCCCGAGGGCTCCCTCACCGGTGCCATCGATTACCTGACCAATTCCAAGAAGACGGGACGACTCGCCATCGACTGGACGATCGCGGCCTACCGCGGACTCTATCCCCTCAAAAACAGGAAAGATTTCGAAATCCGTAGGGACAGTCTGCGTTTGGCCGGGATCGCGAAAGTCGAGGATGAAACGATTCGGCTGACAGGAAGTCTCTTGGACAATGCCGGAATTAAAATAGGCATGGACGCTGAAATACAGCGCCCGCTCGGTGAATCGTCACAAGCCCAAATGTCCGCCAAAATTAACGGGCTCGACATCGCGACCCTTGGTGAATTCTTTGAGCCCTTGGCATTCACCGCCGGCGATCAACTCATGCAGCTGAGAGCCGGGCACGCCGAGAAGATTACGCTCACGGGCACGTTGAGCCTCCTGGACTGGGAGCGGCTCTACTCGGGAGAACTCGACCGATTGCCGGGGCCCGTCAATCTCAGCGGGGAACTGGCTAATTTCGAGATTTCATCGGATGGGGGAGACACCTTTACACAGCTCGCGGGACGCCTTGAGCTCCGGGGCGACACCTTCGTGTTGCGGCGAGGACGCGGCCTCCAAAACGGAGAGCCCCTGCCGGCTCTGGACGTCAGAATCACGGGCTTTTCGAACATCTTTGACATCGCGCCCCATGGCCATTCGAATAAAACCGAACCCTCTTCATTCCCCGGACTCGACCCGCTCTTCAAGCTCTTCGGAGGGGGGGGGCCCGCGCCCAATGCCCTGCACTCCTCGGGCGAGCCCAGCCCCGCCATGGGCCCGATAAGCGAGAGCGAAACCAAGGCCCTGCCCTTCCGAATTTGGATCGACCGGCTCGAACACCCCTCCCTTCCCTGGACCGTTCGGGGAGCGGATCTACAGATTGTTCCGAGTTCGAAGAAAGCCAGTTTTCAGGCCGAATCGCTGATCCTGGGGGGCGTGCCTTTGGCGGGGGAGCTGATCTGGACCACTGCACCGTCGAAACGAATCCAACTGGTCGTGCACGCCGGCCCAGCGGTCCGAACCGCCGAAACGCCTCCCGGCATCCAGCCCCCCGACCCCAAGAGTGCGGAAAACGACACCCCGGGCAAGAGCAACCCCGACCCGACGACCCCGGACATGGCCGAGCGACCTCCCGTTGTTGCCTGGGTGTCGGGACGGATTGAAGTGCCCGGTCTGGAAACCGGGCTAATCCCCCTGCAGGCCGTGGAGGCCGACTTCTCCGCCCTTGGGTCATCGCTCTTCCTGACCCGGTTTCGTGCCAACCTGGAGCCTCGGGGATCCCTGAATGCGGAGATTGAGCTGAACCTCAGCCATGCCCATTCGGTTCCCGTGGCCCTGACCTTCTCCATCGAAGATGCGGACATGAACCGGCTGGGCGAATTATTCAGCATTCGGTCGGGGGATCTCACGGGCACCCTCCAGCTCAAAGGCTCGCTCGCGGGCGATCTACACCCTGGACTGCCTCTCCTCGATGGACTCACGGGAACCGCCAGCATGGAAGCCCACCAAGGCGCATTGGGGCGCCAAGAAATCCCGATCCTCCTCGCCTTGGCCCAGGCGAGTGAGGGCTATAACCAATATGCGGAGCAGGCCTCTATTCCCTACGAGTCTATGACCGCCGACATGCACCTCAATGACCAACGTATTGTGACTCGCAACTTCGAACTCGAGGGACCTCTCCGGATCTACGCTTCGGGAAGTCTGGACGTCGTGCATCCTCCCTACGATTTGATTGGCGTGGCTGGACTCTTCCTCTTTCGCGGGGCAGGCCAACTCCTCGAGGCGATCCCCCTGGTCAAAATCATTCTTCCGGGTTCTGAACGGGGCCTGGTGGGCACCTACTATCAGGTAAGCGGGAACCTGAGCGAGCCCCAAGTCAGATCGCTTCCCGGTCGCAGTTTCGCCGAAGGGCTTCCGGATGCCCTCGAGGCGCCCTATCAGATCCTGCGCGCGATCCTGTCCGGCGGGCAAATCGACGAAGGCAAGACGAGCCCCGATATTGCCCCCTAGCTCCGCTTTGGCTCGGTAGAAACAGACCCAGTAGTACCAGGCCTAGCAGTACCCAGCCTAGTAGTACCAAGCCTAGTAGTACCAAGCCCAGTAGTGCCTAAAAGGGGCCTGGTCCCACGCCGGGTTCAGCACAGTGAGAAGCCGGCGCTAAAAACCCGCAGAGTCTCGGGTAAAGAAGCTCTCGTCCAATACCTGCACCTGGGCTGTCGCACCCGCGATCAGTTCGCTGGCTTCCTCGGGAAAAATCAACAGGCCATCGGCGCGAGCCATGGAGGTCATCACCCCGGAGCTCTGATTTCCCGTGCTCCGCGCCTGCCACTCTCCGTCCCGGCGCTCAAGGGTTACGCGAACAAAATGCAGACGGCCGGGCTTCTTGACCAAGCGGTCGACGACCCGCACCTCCAGAATCGGCCTCCAAAGATCGCGGCGGCCCATCATCCTCAGGAGGACCGGTCGCACGAACTGCTCGAAGCAAACGGTGGCGGAGACCGGGTTGCCGGGAAGCCCGAAGACCAGGGGACCCGCTCCGTTGCCCGATCCCGGAACCGAGTCGAAGCGACCAAAGGCCAGGGGATAACCGGGCTTCATGCGGACGCCCCAGAAGTCGAGCCGGCAACCCAGCTTTTCGAGAACCGGCCGCACATGGTCGTGGTCACCCACCGACACGCCCGCGGTGCTCACGATGCAGTCCGCAGCGAGCGCCGACCGAAACAGCTGCCCCACGCTCTCGGGACGGTCCGAGGCGATCCCCAAATACAGGGGCTCGGCCCCCAGCATGCGGCAGGCTGCGCTGAGCGTGTAGGCGTTGGACGCGACAATTCGCCCCCCGGAGACGTCGCCGTCAATCTCCACCAATTCGTCGCCTCCCGAAAGGATGGCGACCCGGGGCCGACGGTGAACCTCCACCCCCGAGCGGCCCAGGGAGGCAAGCACGCCAATCTCCGACGGTCCGATCCGGCAGCCCACGCCCAGAACCTCGTCGCCAATCTGGACATCCTCCCCCGCATTGCGGATATGCTCTCCCGGTGCTGGGCAAATATTTATGCGAACGTGATCGCCATTTACTTCTGTGTCCTCTTGGCGGACCACCGCCTCCGCTGTTCGGGGAACCGGTGCTCCGGTGAAAACCCTTGCAGATTCCAGCGGTTCCAGTGCCTGGTGGGCGGCCCGACCCGCTGGAATTTCAAAGGCCACCCGGAGCTCAACCGGGTTCGATGGAGTCGCCGAGCCCAGCGCCCCCAAACGAACCGCATAGCCGTCCATGGCCGAGCAGTCCGCCGGCGGCAATTGCCTCTGGGACACCACGGGGGCCGTGAGGCAGCGTCCCAGCGCGTCGAAGATCGGTACGTTCTCGCCCCTCAGCGGCTGAGCCGACCCCAGAACGCTGTCGTAGGCCTCTTGGACGCTAATTCCTGTACGCATGCGGAGACCAAGACTACCCAATCCTGCTGCCCCTGGGGAGCTATTCGAACCCGGTACCGTGGGGCCTCCAACCGGTGGCGGACCAAGGGTCAGACGCTAAATTGCTTATTTTTTAGGCACCCAAAACGGGCCCCTACCCGTGGAAGCGAACCGACACGTGACCGAGCAAGATGATCTCAGGCCGGATTTGACCGATGTCCTGGACGCAGTTCTGGACGGGGTGATTGTGCTCTCCCCCATAGGGGAAGTCACTTGGCTCAATGAGGAGGCGTGCCAAATCCTCGAAACCTCCTTGGCGGCCGGACTGGGACAGCCTTTGGACCAACTAATGGGGCCTAATAGTCCCTTTCCGGCCCTGGTCGCTGGCGTGCAACAGACAGGGAGGCCCATCGTCGACGACGAAGTCCCCCTGCAGCGACCCTTCGGACCAATCCGGGTCGTAGCTGTCTCGATCTCTCCACTCACGGTCGGCCGAGGAGCCCGCCCCGCGGGTGCCGTGATGGTCCTTCGCGACCGAACCGCTTTCGCCGATCTTCAGGACGAGGCAGCCCAGCGTGATCGCCTGGTCTCCTACGGACAGATCGCGGCGGGCATCGCGCACGAGGTGAAGAACCCGCTCGGGGGGATCCGTGGAGCAGCCGAACTCCTGGAGCGAAAAGTCGAGGACACCCAGGGCCAAAAGTCTGCACAGCTCATCGTGCGTGAGGTCGATCGAATCTCGGGCTTGGTGGACGAACTGATGGTCTTCGCTCGGGGTGAAGCCCTCGATCGGGCTCGCGTGAATCTCCACCGCCTGCTCGACGAGGTCGTCGAACTCCTGGAAGCCGAGCCCCTAGCCCAAAACATTCAGTTCAAACGCGTCTACGATCCGTCGATTCCCAAAATTTTGGCCGACCCCAATCGCCTGAAACAAGTTTTTCTGAACTTGGCCCAGAATGCGATCCAAGCCATGGAGGAAAACGGAGGGACCCTCACCCTGACCACGGGCATGGCCCTGGAAAATCGACTCAAGAGCGAGAGCGGCCAGCCGCACCCCACCGTCATCATCTGCTTCGAGGACGAGGGGCCTGGAATTTCTCCAGCCATCCAGCACCAGTTGTCCACGCCTTTCTTCACCACCAAGGCAAACGGGACTGGCCTTGGACTCGCGGTCTCCAGGCATTGGATCAGCCGACACGGCGGCCTGCTCAGAATCGATGCGTCCCACGAGAGCGGGGGCCGAGTGCGGGTCAAGCTGCCCTTGGCCTCTGCGGGCAAAGCATCAAGAGGCGGTACGGAGCCACTGGGGAGAGGAGACGGCGGATGAACGTTGGCGACGAAAGGGACATGACCGTGCTCGTGGCAGACGATGAAGATTCCATCCGCTTCGTCTTGCGAGAGGCACTCGAATCCGAGGGGCATCGAGTCAATGAAGTTGCGGACGGCGAATCCGCCCTCGATGCATTGACTTCGAATCAATTCGACCTGGCTTTTCTTGATATCCGAATGCCCGGTTTGAGCGGACTCGACGTGCTCGAACAGTTGCGAAGCGGGGGCTCGGCTACGCCCGTGGTGATCATCACCGCGCAGAACACCATGGACAACGCCGTCGAAGCAATGAAGCGAGGCGCACTCGACTATCTGGTCAAGCCCTTCTCCCTGGCCCAGGTCTCGGCTTTGGTTGAACGTGCCCAATCCACTCGAAACCTTCAGGGCCAAATTCGAGATCTGCAACGCGAAGCCGAAGGCTCAAGGCGACCCCGGAACGAGCGACTGGTTGGAAGCAGCCAATCCCTACTCGAAATATTCAAACTCGTGGGAAAGGTGGCGATCCGCAATGTGCCCGTCCTCATCACGGGTGAGAGTGGAACCGGAAAAGAGTTGGTCGCCCAGGCGATTCATGCTGCAAGCCCAAGGTCTGACCGTCCATTCGTCACCGTGAACGCCGCGGCCATTCCCAGCGAGCTTCTGGAGAGTGAACTCTTCGGCCACGAAAGGGGTGCCTTCACGGGGGCGATCTCCGCAAGGTTGGGGCGGTTTCGAGAAGCATCGGGGGGAACACTCTTCCTCGACGAAATTGGCGATATGCCCATTGAACTCCAGGCCAAATTGCTACGCGTGCTTCAGAGTGGAGAGGTCACTCCCGTGGGCGGTCGCGACCCGGCCTTCGTCGATGTCAGGGTCGTTACCGCGACCCATCGAAATCTTGAGGAATCCGTAAGCGCGGGGCTTTTCCGAGAGGACCTGCTCTACCGACTCCGGGTAGTCCCCATCGAAATACCGCCTCTTCGCGATCGAAAGGACGACATTCGAACACTCGCCGAATACTTTACCCATCGATACGCCGAGGAACTGTCCGAAAAAGACACTCAGATCGCCGAGACAACTCTCGACCATCTCCGGAATTACAACTGGCCGGGCAATGTTCGAGAACTCGAAAATGCCATCAAACGGGCACTGGTTCTGTCTTCTGCCCGTGTTCTCTCGCCCGCAGATTTCGACTTCCTCGCCGATGGCGGTCTGAGTGACCGGAAAAACAGCATCGAGGATATGGTGGAACGGCATGTTCGCGATTCTCTAAGCGAAAACGATGTCAACAATCTCCATCGACGACTCATTGAAACCGTGGAACGCCCGATGCTGAGCACCGTTCTAAAATTCACCGAGGGCAACCAGATTCGCGCGGCTGCGTTGCTCGGAATCAACCGAAATACTTTGCGCAAAAAACTCATGGAGCTTGAGATCGATCTCCCACGAAAAAGTGACGACGAATGAACTCCGCCGTGCCCTTTGCTGGCCTCCACGTGCTCGCAGACGATGACCCTCGCTGGCCTCAAGGCCCCGTCGATCAGGCCGAAGCAGCCTGCGCTGGGGGAGCTTCGGTTATTCAACTCAGGATCAAGCATGCAATCGACTCCCAGGCCCTCGAGTGGGCCCAGGCCATTCGATGGAAGACACGCCGCGCCGGGGTTCTCTTTGTGATCAACGATCGCTTTGATCTTGCCCTGGCTGCAGGCGCCGATGGGCTCCACCTGGGCCAGGACGACATGCCGGCAGACCGCATTCCCAAGGAGGCCTTAGCCAAGCTCGCCATCGGGCTATCGACTCATAACCTCGACCAGGCCTCTGCTGCCGCGAAAGCCGCGCCGAGCTACGTGGCCTTCGGGCCCATCTTCGGCACGCAGTCCAAAGCTTCCCCCGAGACCGCGCCCGGAATCGCAGCCCTCGAGCAAGCGGTTCGCCGGGTGGCCCCACTCCCCCTGGTGGCCATCGGCGGAATCAACGGCGGAAATATTCGCGCCATCCTCGAAACCGGGACATCCGGTGCGGCGGTCATTTCCGCCGTCGCCGCAGCAGCCAATCCAATCTCCGCCACCCGGGAACTCGCGAACCTTTTCGAGAGGGATCGGGACCGGGAGGAAAAGTGAACGAAATCGGAATGAGATTGATGTCGGCTCTCGGACTTTTCGTCATGATGGGGATCGCTTGGCTAGCCTCCTCCAATCGACGCGAGATCGCATGGAAGACCGTGGCTTGGGGCTTGGCCATTCAGTTCGCACTCGGACTCGGGCTGCTACGGACGAATGCCGGGCAGGCCTTTTTTTCCGGCGTCTCTGTCGGTGTGGGGCGACTCCTGGATTACACGAATGCGGGAACCCAATTCGTATTCGGCCCTCTGGTCGATGTCGGATTTTCCTTCGCCCTCGGTGTTCTCCCCATCATTATCTTCATGGGGAGCCTCTTCTCGATCTTCTACCACCTCGGCTGGGTTCAGTGGGTCGTTCGAGGCCTAGCCGCGATCCTCGCCCGAAGCATGAAACTCTCAGGGGCTGAAAGTCTCGCGGCAGTCGCCAATATATTTGTGGGGATGGTTGAATCCTGCCTGATCATCAAACCCTATATCGAACGGATGACGCGATCGGAACTCTTCACAACCATGACCCTGGGAATGTCGACAGTCGCCGGCTCAGTGCTCCTGGCATACGTGAATATTCTCGGGGGCGGTGCCTTCGCGGGGCATCTTGTCACCGCCAGTATTCTCTCCGCTCCCGCCGCGCTTCTACTTGCCAAAATCATGATCCCCGAAACGGGTGAGCCTATGACCATGGCCGGCGTCGGATCGCCGGTGGAGAGACCCGATGGGAATATCATCGACGCCGCTGCCGACGGAGCGCTGAATGCGATGAGGCTCGCTGCCTACGTCGGCGCCACCTTGATTGCCTTTGTGGCGCTCATCGCGATGGCGAACGATTTGCTTGGCGCAGTCGGTGCTTTCGTGGGCATTGGAGACCTGACTCTCGAGAAAATTCTGGGAATACTTCTCGCCCCCCTCGCCTTCCTGATGGGCGTACCCTGGCAAGATGCCCCCGCTGTGGGCTCGCTCCTTGGCATCAAGACCGTTCTCAACGAATTCCTTGCCTACCAGCAGCTTGGCGAGGAAATGGCGTCGGGCCAGCTGACCGAACGAAGCCGGGTAATCGCTTCATACGCGCTCTGCGGTTTTGCCAATTTCGGATCCCTCGCGATCCTTTTGGGGGGCATCGGGGGAATGGTCCCGAGCCGGCGCCACGAAGTGGCAAGCCTCGGCCTACGCTCGATTCTCGCGGGATCCCTCGCCAGTTTCATGACCGCCTGTCTAGCGGGCTTGCTGATCTAAAGATCTCCCTACCCCGGATTCCGGAATCCCAGGGAGCCCAGTCTCCCTCGCCCACCATGCGCTCTGCCCCGCGGACCCTTTCGCGTGGGGCTGAGTACGTGGGGCTGAGTACGTGGGGCTCAAGAAATCAGGCCTGGAAAATGGCTCGGCGATCGGACTTAGCAAAGGGGCCAATCGGTCAGCGAACCCCAGCGCCTGCCCCTAGGCCAGTCAATCCGCCATCGATTCGTCGGCTTCGGAAAGATCTTGATCGGCGAGGAATACCTCAAAGAGCAGCAGCCCCACGCCAAGAACAATCGCGCTGTCGGCCACATTGAAAGTCGGCCAGGTATATCCGCCCCAGAGGTGAATATCGATGAAATCGATCACCTCCCCATAGGCAAGCCTGTCAATCAAGTTCCCGACCGCGCCTGCCATCACGAAGCCCAGAGCCGACGGGGTCAGCCAATCCTCCCCCTCGTGACGCGCCAGAAAAACCATAAGCAGCACGATCGCCAACACGGTGGCCCCAACGAAAAAAGTCATCCTCCACTCGAAAGGTCCGTCGGCGAAGAGGCTGAATGCTCCACCCGGATTCCGAACGTGTGTCAGATCGAAAATTCCGGGAATGACCTCAAGACGCTCCCCGTAGCGAAAATGGTCGACGATCGAGAGCTTCGTCCACTGGTCAAGAATCAGTCCAACAAGAAAGACTCCACCGAACAAACGATATTTGAGTGTCATCGTGATTAGCCTACCATGCGTCCTCGGTCGCCGGAACCCGAGACGGGAACAAAGGCCCGGCCCAAACTCTTCTTTTCCCCATGGAAGCTATTGAGGTTCGATTGCGAAGACTGCGACTTCTGGCCTTGCTGCTGCTTCTTGCCACCGCAATCGCTGCTGGCATGGTCCTGTGGGACCCTTTCCCTACCTCGGAGCAGCGCTTCGATCGCGGGACCAATGGAATATGGCTTGGACACAAGTGGTATACCGGCTATGGCGTCCGGGACGAAAAGCCCGTGCCCGGTGGGGAACTGGCACAGCTCAAGCAGAATCTCGATCGTCATGGAATTCGCGACCTCTTCATCCATGTGGGCCCCGCCCTCTCGGATGGCACCGTCCGGGACAAGCCAGGCGAGCTCTTTTCGTCTCTGCGAGCGGTTTTTTCTGATGCCCGACTTTTCGCCTGGGTAGGGGCGCGAGTAGAAAATATCCCTCTCGACGACCCGGCCTTTCAGTCCGAGCTAATCGCTTTACTCGTCGAACTTCGCGCAGTCGGTTTCGATGGCGTCCACTTCGATTTTGAGCCCATGATCGACCACGAGCCCGGCTATCTCACGCTGCTCACCAACGTCCGGACCGCCTTGGGACTTGACTTCGTGATCAGCCAGGCCACACCTCGAGCAAACTTTATGGGAATCTTCCCTGGACCGTTGCGCCGAAGCTTCTGGACCGCTGGCTTCTACCTCGCCACGATGACAGCAAGCGACCAAACCGTCCTGATGGCATACGACTCTGGGCTCAACTACATCAACCCCTACCTCGCTTTCGTCCGCCACCAAACTAATCTTCTAGTGGACTGGGCTTGTTCGGTCCCAGGCCACGAAGTCCTGATCGGTCTCCCTGCGTACGAGGATGTTCCCCTCTATTCCAACCCGAAGGTGGAGAACCTGCGAACGGCTTCGCTCGGAGTCCGAGCGGCGCTGGAGAACCGATCCACTTCATCGCACTGCCTCTCCGGCGTGGCTATTTATTCCAACTGGGTGACCGATCGGGAAGAGTGGAGCGACTTTCGAAGGTATTGGATGCACCCCGATGGAGACTCGTCGCGATGAGCGCCCCGGTGGATCGCCGTTTTTTCTTGCAAGCACTCGGAATCAGTGCTGCCTCACTACTGGCCCCCTTTGGCTGCGAAGATCCCAATCGGTATCACGACGCCGACATCCAGCGACTCGCCGAACAAATGCGCCTCGAAAAGAAAAGGGCTGGCCGAGGACCTTACGGACGCCACATCTATCGGGGGTATCGTGGCCTTGCGGACCTTCCCTATTTCGAAATCGACGCTGAGGGTCGATTACGATGCGTTGTCGAAGACCTTCCCTCGGTGACTGACTTTCATGCACACCTTGGAATGTCCCTGCTCTTCGCACCGACCATCGACTGGCTGAAACCCACCCCCCGAGTCCGCCATTTCCTGGATTGCGATGCGACCGACCGAGGCTGCGAGCTGGATCTCGATGTCTATGTGAATGCCAATTTCACCGAGAGCGACCTCGCTTTACTGAGGGAAGAGACTGTGGCTCAGGCCGGCTGGGGAAGCGAGGCGGCGGCCACTCACACGATTCCGAACTTGCTGGATGAAATGAACGCCATGGGGATCCAACGGGCGGTCATACTCCCCATCGCTCTAGGGCTGCCATTTGGCGACGACTTGAGCCGCCATTGGGCGACCGCCATCGAGTCCTCGGGTAGTTCAAAACGGCTGCTCGCCGGGGCCTCGGTCCACCCGCGCGACCCCGACGCCATCGCGTCCCTGCGCCTTCAAGTCGCCCGGGGTGCCAGCGCCCTCAAACTTCACCCGGCGGTCCAGCGTTTCTATCCCGATTCCCCCGAACTTGATCCCATCTATAGCGAGTGCGGAAAACTGGGAGTCCCGATCTTCTTTCACGGGGGCCGAGCTGGTATCGAGCCCGAATACACCCATCGTTATACCCTGATCCGCCATTACGAGAACGCGGTGGCCTCACATCCCGAAGTTCAATTCATCCTTGGGCATGCCGGGGCACGGGATGTGGGCGACGCAATTCCCCTTGCACGCAGGCACAAGAATCTCTGGCTGGGAATTCACGGTCAGGGCATTAGCGTTCTTCGGGAACTCATCGACAAAGTCGGATCCAATCGGCTTCTCTTCGGAAGCGACTGGCCGTTCTACCATCTCGGGGCAAGCCTTGCCAAGGTATTGATCGTCACTGAGGGGCACCCCGAGGAGCGGTTCGCGATCCTCAGCGGCAATGCCGAGATGCTTCTGGCGCAGCACGGCAACTAACCGCCTCGGCCACCCCAGGACACACCGAGGTGTGTGATCGCGTCGGCCGACGCCCGCCGAAAGCGTTCATCCGCCTGGAAGCGATTCTCACGCCAGCAAGCCTCGGTCAATTTGATTGCATGTTCTTCCAGGGAACACGCCGCACGGTAGCGAAGTTCATCCCAGGACAGAGCCTGTTCCGCCGCTCCCGACGAGCGGGCCGCCGTACTGACCGCTTCGGAGTGTGTGCAGTGAAGAGCGGCCGCGGCCTGGAGGGCGTAGCCGATTCCACGACGCAGATCCTCGGCATCGACGTAAGCACTCATAAGCCTCAAAGCTGAGGGCCCGGTCAGGGCGTGGACATACGCGATTCGCGACGAGGGGTTTTCGATGTAGAGGCCCGCAGCACACGCGCAGATTTCACCGATGAGTTGGCTCGGCGAAGCGCATTCCAGATCTGCCCCTGCCATCGTCTTGGCGAAGCCCTTCTCCCCATCAAGGACACCCACGGCGTCGGTCAGGAAACCTATACGTCGACGCTCCGCCGGCACCCTTACCGCCTCGGCTAGGACCTGGGCCGGACCGAAGCCGGGCCGGTGAGCGGACCCCACATCACCCGGCAGGCGCTGGAACCGGCTGGCCCAATAGCCCAACGCCTCAGCCAACTCGCCCAATCGGAGCGGGGTTTCCTCCTCCTCGAGTGCGCGAATCGCATGGGCCACCCGGATCGGTCCGTGCATCGCGGCCGCGAAATACCCGGGCAGCAGGACAGGAATCCAGACCCGCGCCACCTTCGTCCAGGGCTCCTCTGCCAGCTCGCCTTCGAAAGTGACTCGCCAGTCGGCGAAATCTCCATTGCCTAGCCCGGCTTCCTGTTGCGGAACCGGGATGGGCCGGCCCGCTGCGCGATCCTCCAGGCGAGGGACGTAGACGTCCGCCCAGGCGGAAATCAACGCCTCGTGGCCCAGGCAATGCAGGGCCTCGGCGACCATGGGGCCGTGGTTGCTCAGTCCACCCGAATACTCGGGGGCGGTCGATTGCAGCCGGCTGAGAGCCTGGTCGAGTTCGGTCAACGACAATGTTCCTCCAGGGCGCGCTACAGTTTGAGCTTCCCGACGGCTGGACTGGGCTTCGTTGCCCGCCCGTGTGTCCATTATCCGTGTGTTCATTATCCGTGTGTTCATTGTCCGGACTTTCATTGTCCGGCTCTTCATTGTCCGGATTTCAGTTGTCCGGATTTCAATTGCTCAGGCGGCCGCCAAACGGCATGCATCTTTAAACCATTGTTGACCGTGACTTTAAGCATCCACTCAAGGAAAGACCATGGCCCCTCCCGTTACAGAGGATCAGATCCTCGACGCCCTCCGGCCCATCGAGGACCCGGACTTCAAACAGAATATTGTCGACCTCGGCTTTGTCAAAAACATCAAAATTGACGGTGAGAAGGTGTCGTTCGAAATCGAGCTCACCACCCCCGCCTGCCCCATCAAGGCAGAATTCGAGAAATCCGCATACGAAGCGGTGGGTGCGCTCAAGGGCGTGGGCGAGGTCACCGTGAGCATGACTGCGAATACTCGCCAGTCGACCTCCTCGATCAAGGAAAAGCTTGTTCTCCCTGGAGTCAAGAACATTCTCGCGGTCGCTTCGGGGAAGGGAGGGGTCGGCAAAAGCACGACCGCACTCAATCTCGCACTCTCCATGCAACAGAGCGGCGCGCGGGTTGGCATTCTCGACGCCGATGTATACGGACCTTCGCTTCCTCTCATCACCGGCGTGAGCGGCCGCCCGGCAACCACTTCGAATCAACGCATAATTCCCCTGGAAGGATACGGGCTCAAGCTCATGTCCATGGGATTTTTCGTAACCGACGATTCGCCCGTCATTTGGCGCGGGCCCATGGTCCATGGACTGATCAAACAATTCCTCACCGATGTCGCTTGGGGCGAACTCGACTACCTCATCATCGACCTTCCGCCCGGGACCGGGGACGCCGCGCTCACCTTGACCCAGCTTGCGCCCCTTTCGGGCGCGGTGATCGTCACGACGGCCAACGACCTCTCGCTGATCGACGCGCGCAAGGGGCTGCAGATGTTCAACAAGGTCAGCGTGCCGGTTCTCGGCATCATCGAAAACATGTCGTATTTCACCCCGCCTGAACTGCCCGACAAGCAGTACTACCTCTTCGGGAAGGATGGAGGGAAACGAGTCGCCAAAGAACTCGGCGTAGAATTTCTCGGAGAAGTCCCCATTGATCCCCACATGGCGGATTACGGCGATCGTGGTGAGCCCATCATTGTCGTTTCGCCCCATTCGCCCACGGCCATCGCTTTCAAGGATATCTCCAACACGGTGGTCAGAAGACTCGCGACGCTCTCCGTCGAAGCATCCAGCCCGGTGGATGCCAATATCACTTGGGTGACCTGACCGCGCGCCCCGGCGATCAACCATCGCTATCCGCGACGGTAAGAGGTTGGAGGGTCAGAGGCTCGAAGGTAAGAGGCGCGGAGGTCAGAGGCTCGGAGGTAAGAAGATCGAAGGTAAGAATCCCGAGGATCAGGGCCGACGATTCTCGATGAGCTCCTGGAAGAAAGGGGGGGCCGGAGGCACCGACCCGGCTGCCAAGCGCACGAGAAAGTCCTGGTAGGTATCAAATTCCTCGAACTTCACCTCTACCGGAGGGGCGAAGAAAGAGGGCGGAACCTTCAAGCCCGAAAGCCAGTTGACCCAATCCAGCCTTGCGGTGCGACCTCGACGTCGATCGTAAGTTTCAATCCGAACCGGAATCGCGTCCGATTCTTTTTGCACCCAGAGAGTTCGGCGTTCTTCATCATTCGTCAGGCGATACACATCGACGGGGATGCCCCCGAAAGTGTCCTCTCGAATTTTTTCTCCACCCTGGTCAAGGATTTCCTGCAGGTGCATCCCGAAGGGACGCTTGCGACCAGAATCGGCAGCGATGGCTCCGGCAGTCCGGCGAATGCGGTAACCCGAGTTGGTGAGAGCGTCGTAGGCGTAGTAATAGTCCCCGTTCACCAAGGTCACGATGTTCTGTCCTCTCGTCACCGCTTCGGCTCGCAGGAGCGGTCCGACTGACCAGTACTGGACGACGACGACCTCGTAATCGGTCCGGGCGCGACTCGTCGCCCAAAAGCCCACGTCTATAGGGACTGGATTTTCAGCTTTGGAATCCGAGGGCGTTTGCTTGTCCATGTCCGCCGCCAAGGCGGTCCCCAGCGGAGCCATGGCCGGTGGAAGGACGAGGCCCAGCAACAGGAACACGGCACAAAGGTCGGGCCAGCTGGCGGAGAGTCGTAATTTCATCATACGCGGAACCTAGTCTGAAGCATCACGACCGTCAAAATGGTCCTTTCGATTCGAAAACCGGCTGTCGGCCACCGGGCACCCCAGGAGTGTTGCACGGCTTGGGGCGCGGTACGAATCGCCCAATCGGCCTGGCTTCTGGCGTCTCGCGGGCCACCACCAGAGCCCGAAGAATCGTCCGGAGAATTTCTCCATGGGATGCGCCGAACCGCGGCGGATCTTACCATGCAGATAATGAAATGTGCTCTCACGATTGCGGGCTCTGACCCGACCGGCGGAGCCGGCCTTCAGGCTGACCTCCAAGTCTTCTCCGCGTACGGTGTGCACGGTGCCGGAGTGGTCACCGCGCTGACCGTCCAGGACAGCAGTGGAGTTCGTGCTGTGATGCCCGTATTTCCCTCCGTGGCCCTGGATCAATTGCGCGTCCTTCTTGCGGACATCACCCCCGCCGCCATCAAGATCGGGATGCTGGCCTCGGACGATGTCGCCCGGAGCGTTCAACTCGCGCTTTCCGGATTCGCCACCCAGATTCCCACGGTCATCGACCCTGTTCTTGCCGCCAGTGACGGTACCCCTCTGCTGGAACGCAGGGCGTGGCCCGTTCTCCGCGAATTGATGCGGGGCGCTCGGTTGGTCACCCCCAATCTGCATGAAGCGGAACTTTTGACCGAGATCGAGATCGGACGCAAGCGGGATTGCGAGGCGGCAGCTGAGGTTTTCCTCGAAAAATTTGGCTGCGAGGCGGTTCTCATCAAGGGCGGACACCGCGACGGTCCCCCCGACGACTTGTTGGCGATCGCTCAGGAATCGGCCAACCCCATGACTTGGCTCAAGGGCGAAAGGATCGACGCTGGAGCCGTCCACGGAACGGGCTGTGCGCTGGCATCGGCCATTACAGCGGGCCTAGCCCTGGGCCAAGGCCTTGAAGAAGCCGTGAACCATGCCCGATGCTTCGTCGCCACCCGCCTTCGCGGCGCCTCCGGCCTGGGAAGCGGCGCGGCCTTTCTCGCCCCCGCCCGAGAGCATTCGTGAGTTCAAAACCCTCCTGGAGCGGTGCCCCGCAATCGGTCTACTCGGGCTGGGCCGAGCATCTTGAAGGTGGCGCCACGACCTGGCGACGCTGGGAACGCTCGGTCTCCCACACGCGGTTGGGCGTCTTCGCCGTGGGCCTCGTCGCGGGATGGTTGGCCTTCGGCAGCCATCAGATCCCGGCGAGTTGGGTGCTGCCGCCCGCTGGGCTCTTCCTGCTTCTCGTGATCCTGCACGATCGAGCGATCCGGCGGCTGAGGGTGATCGAACGAACAGCGAGTTTCTTCGCCCTCGGCCTGGCCCGAATAGACGGCAGCTGGCCTGGGAAAGGCCACTCGGGCCTGCGTTACCTCGATCCCGCCCATCCCTACGCCAACGATCTGGATATTTTCGGTGAGGGCTCGCTCTTCGAACTCCTGGGCACGGTGCGAACTTCGGCCGGGGCGAACCTGCTCGCCCGCTGGTTACTGGAACCCGCGCCAGCCGCCATCACGCGCCAGCGTCAGGCCGCGGTGAGAGAACTGGTCCCCAAGATCGAGTTGCGACGGGATCTCGCGCTCATCGGCGAAGACGTGGGCAATCGGATCGGCGCCGAACGGCTCATCGAGTGGGGAAATCGACCGGCCTCCCTGCCCACCGCGGGATTGCATTGGGTGGCGGGCGCCCTGACGGTCACCACCCTCGGCTCCCTGGCTGCATGGATCTTGACCGGTGCCGGCGCAATTCCTTTCCTCTTCGCGATTGCAGTTCAGTCTGCCTTTGCACTGGCGCTGCGGTCCCAGGTGGTCGCCACGCTGGCAGCCGCTGAGGCACCCAGCCAGGACCTGGCGGTTCTTTCGGGCCTCCTAGCCCGGCTCGAGGAAGAACCCATGGAGGCGGACCGTCTTAAGGAACTTTCTCATTCCCTGGCGGGGCAGGCCATGCCGCCCTCTCGGAAAATCGCCCAATTGGGTCGCCTGATGCAGTTTCTCGATGCCCGGCGCAACCAGTTTTTTGCACCCATCGGCGGGCTCCTGCTCTGGGGAACCCAGATGGCCTTGGCGCTTGAGCGCTGGAGAGCGGACTGCGGCCCCACCCTTGGCCCCTGGGTGGATGCTTCGGCGGAGATCGAGGTTCTCTGCGCCCTCTCGGGATACGCGTATGAACAGCCCGGGCATGTTTTCCCCGAGATCGTCGAGGACGGCCCTGTCTTTGAGGCCGAGGGCCTGGGGCACCCGCTGATCTTCGGTGACGCATGCGTGCGCAACGACCTGACCCTCTCGAGGGACTGCCGGGCCCTGGTGATGAGCGGCTCGAATATGTCGGGCAAGAGCACTCTCCTACGAACCGCCGGCTGCGCAACCATAATGGCCTTGGCGGGGGCCCCAGTCCGGGCGAACCGCCTGAGGCTCTCCCCGATTCAAATCGGAGCTTCTATCCGCATCAGCGACTCGCTCCGCACCGGCACATCGCATTTCCTGGCCGAAATCAAGCGCTTGCGACAGATCGTCGATTTGACTGCCCAGGAATGGCCAGTTCTGTTTCTCCTCGACGAGGTGCTGCATGGCACCAACTCCCACGACCGAAAAATCGGTGCCGACGCCGTGGTTCGGGGCCTTCTCAAGCGGGGAGCCATTGGGATCGTGACCACCCACGACCTCGCCTTGGCACGGATCGCCGAGCACAGGGAATTGGCCGTGAGTAATGTGCACTTCCAGGACAGGATCGAGAACGGCCGAATGTTCTTCGACTTTCGCCTGCGAGAGGGTGTCGTCGCTCGAAGCAATGCCATCGAGTTGATGCGATCCGTCGGATTGGACGTCTAGGCCCTCTTCCTGTTGCACCCGACTCGGCTGCCCCCGAGTTGCGTATTTTCCCGGTGCTACACGAATCCAGGCCCACTCGAGACCCCAATTCCACCCCCTGGGGAATGACTAGTTACACATTAGATTCCCGTGGCGATCTGCAGCCCTTGAACATTCGGTATGCATTTGAGATCACGACTTGTGGAATTCCATGATGATTTCAACTCTTCAAAAAGAATTAGTATTTTATCAGTCAAGACATTAGAAAAAAATAATCTAACAATTCAGGGTTTTTACCTATTCTAATACCGACTTATATGATAGGGTCCATTCAGTAACGTAGGGTTTAACCCATAGAGACGTTAAGGAGTCCCATTCCGAAGAGATCCGTGCGTCCCAAGCCAATGCCAAGCTCATTCATCTTTTTCTGTTGCCATGTTTTCCGCTGTTGCCCTGTTGCCCTTAGTACTCGATGAAAGGGGCCGAGAAACAGCATTGAATGACCCCCGAGACCAAAATCCTCACGGGGCCTCTAATAAGCGATATCTAATATTTTTCTCAGGAGAACCAACAAACCGACAAGGACGAAACCCATCATGCCGCTACGCCACACCCTCCTCGCACTACTCAACGAAAGCCCCATGCACGGTTACCTATTGCGGCAACACGCCAATCGGTATTCATGGATCTATCCGATGACGAATGCATCGATTTACCCTGCCCTCCACGCCCTGGAAGCGGACGGTTTCATCACCCATAAGTCCGTGATTCACAGTGGACGGGCGCGCAAGACCTATTACATCTCGGAGCCGGGGAGAAACGATCTGCATAGGTGGCTACTCGAGTTTTTTCACGAGAAACCCTGCTTTCGGGATCAGCTACTGCTCAAGGTCGTGATGCAAACTGATGAAACGATTAAGTACGCAAGAGGGTGGATCGCCGAAAGCCTGGAAAGCCTACGCAGCGAGATTACCGCCTATGAGTCAAATATGTCGACAATTATGTCGACAATGGAGACGACCGGTCGCAATCAGACCCTGGGCCTACAACTCGCCCACGAATATGGCTTCGAAATGCTCCGCTTGCGGGTTCGGCTGTTGGAAAAGATTCTTGCGATGACCCAAGACCCGAACATCGTGACGGCTCCTGCGTTTCACCAAGACGAGCGCCTATCGGCGTCCCTCTAATCCAATCGCTTCCAATTCCAATCACTTCCAATCGCTGCCTTGGACCCGAGCCGTTTCGCTCGGAACCTCTCGTTCCGATCGCTGGGTTCTCTCTTGCTTCCCGAAGACCTGAGTTCCGCGTCAATCTCGGCCCTTCAGGGCGTCGAGCAGTTTTTCCCAAATATTTCCGAAGCCACCATTGCTCATGATCAGCACAGTGTCCCCGTCCTGCGCTCCCCCGACCAGGTGAGCCACAATGGCTTCGACGCTTGCGAAAGAGCCCGCCTCGATCCCTTTGGCCCCAAGGGCAGAGGCCAGTTCTGGGGCAGAGAAAAGTTCAGTCACTTCTCCCGTGGCACTGTAGATGGGCTCGGCAGGCACCTCCAAGGCCAGCACCGCGTCTGCGCCCTTCAAGGCATCCACATATTCTTGCTGGAATAGCTTTCTTCGGCTGGTATTTGAGCGTGGCTCAAATACAGCAAGAAGGCGTCCGGTAACGTAACGCGAGCGCAAGGCCTCAATGCTTCCCCGAACCGCCGTAGGGTGATGCGCGAAATCATCGATGACGCGAACCCCTCCCTCGCATCCCCTCAGCTCCTGCCTCCGCTTTACACCCTGAAAGCCGGGCAGAACGGCCCCGCTCTCCTCCAACGAAACCCCGAGCACGTGGGCCGCGACCAGGGCCGCCACCGCATTCTCTACGTTGAAACGGCCGTGCAGAGGCAGCAGGAGAGTCTGAACCGATGCGCCTGGACTCTCGAGGGCGAATCGGGTTCCCTCCGGACTGACTTCGAGGGAATGGGCCATAAAATCAATATCGGAGGCTTGCTCGTTCCCAACTTCTCCCACGCCATACCGGATCACCCGACACGGTGAGTTGGCGACCACCTCCCGCACGGTGGGGTGGTCCCAGCTGGCGATGATGGTCCCCGACTGAGGCATGTTCCTGACCAACTGGGCAAACACGGACTTCACCGCCGCAAGATCGCGATAGATATCGGCGTGATCAAATTCCACTGAGGTGATAATCAAGGTTTCGGGGTGGTAGTGAAAGAACTTCGGTGTTTTGTCAAAGAAGGCCGTGTCGTACTCATCGCCTTCCACGACGAAATGGTCGCCCGCCCCTTCCCTGAACGGACTCTCAAAATCTCGCGCAATCCCCCCGACCAGAAACGAGGGATCCCGGCCTGTCGCGTGAAGCAGATAGGCGCAGAGGCTCGTCGTCGTCGTCTTTCCGTGGGTCCCGGTGACTGCGAGGCTGTGCTTGGATGCAATGGCCAGTTCATAGAGCGCATCGGAAAACGATCGATACGGCAACCCAGCCTCGATCGCCGCCAGGGCCTCCGGATTATCACCCCGAACCGCATTGCCGATCACGACCAGATCCGGGCGACGCGTGAGAACATGCTCCGCGCGAAAGCCTTCGACTACATCGATGCCCCATTCCGCGAGGGCGGTGCTCATGGGCGGGTAGAGGGCACGATCTGAGCCGGTGATCTCGAGCCCTCGAGCCTTCAGAAGGCCCGCCAGGCTTCCCATTCCCGTGCCGCCGATCGCGATAAAGTGGACGTGGCGAAGGGCGTTCACCAACTTTCTCTCAGTCTGCCGTGAGGCCTTCGATGATCAAATCATGAATTCGAGGTCGAAGATCGAATCGACTTCGCTTCGCGATCAGGTGCACTCGATTGGTGAGCATCACGACAATTGCTTCGCGTTCGAGATCGATCCAGAGAGATGTCCCAGTAAAACCCAGGTGCCCCACGGAACGGACCGAAAAATATTTGCCTGATGAGGACTGTCCCTGGGTAGGGGTATCCCAGCCAAGAGCCCAGTCCGAGTTTTCGGGCATCTCCTGGCGCTCGCTGAACTCCCTGACAAGCGCCGGCGGCAATGCTTCGCTCCGGCCATGCCAGGCATCGAGAAAGGCCTGAGCAAAAGTCATGACGTCATCGGCCGGCGCAAAAAGACCCGCGTGCCCCGCCACCCCCCCCATGGCAAAGGCATTGGGATCGTGAACCTCGCCCCAGAGAATTCGCTTTCGCCAGGAACAGTTTTCGGTGGCGGCGATTCGCCGGCGAATTGCTTCGGGCACAGCCAGCGCCTCGTGGCCAGGCTCGGCGAGAGGCAGGAAAGCCGTCTCCTTCATGCCCAGGGGTTCAAAAATTCGTTCGGCGCAAAACAGCTCCAAGGGTTGTCCTGAGACCTCTTCAACAAGAGCGCCCAGGGCGATGAAGTCCAGATCGCCGTAGACCGCGGCTTCTCCGGGTTCGTGCACCAGCCCCGAACGCAGCACCCGATCCAAGATCCAGGCACGGCCTTCCGGGGTTCCCACTGTGCGCTCGCCGGTGCGGGTCTCTCTCTCGAGCATGAGTTCGTGATAACCCCTCCAAGGCTTGAGACCGGCCGAGTGGGTCAGCAAGTGGCGCACGGTCACGGCTTCCTTGTCACGTTCGCCGAAAACCGGCAGGTACTTGGCCACCGGATCGTCGAGAGCGACGAGGCCATCCTCCATCAACCTCATCACGCCGGTCGTGGTGGCAAGGCTCTTCGTCAAAGAGGCCAAGTCGAAGATGGTCTCGCGCGTCATGGGCAAACGCTCGGGCCGCATGGTCGAAAAACCCTGAGCCCAGGCGAATTCAAGCACCTCGCCCTCTCGCGGCATCCGTGCAAGCACCACCGCGCCGGGTATTTCCGCGTTCTCGATTGCCTTGTCGAGAGTGCGCTCGACTTTCCCCAATTTTCGCTTGATCAGACTTCGCTTCATGTCTCCCGATCCGTCCAATAAATGCCAGGCTGCAAGCCGCTTCCCGGAGCATCACTCGCCCACGGGCAGTTCCAAGGCTCGGCTAGGGGGGATCAGCGAGTCGTGACCGCGGACTCTACCATTTTCAACTCGCCGCGATCACCGTCAAGCACCGCCCGACCCCCAAATGACCAAGATAGATTTTGCGCACCATGCCCAAAAGGCAGGCCAAATACCACGGGGATGCCCAGGGGATCCAGGAATTCCCGCAACACTGTTTCGGCGCTCCGCTCGGGGTAGCGTTCGTCCAGGCACCCCTCGAGGCTTCCGATGCCCACGCCCGCGAGGGCATCCAACTTCCCGGCCGCGCGCAACTGCTCGAGCATGCGGTCGATGCGGTAGGGCTGCTCCCCCACCTCCTCAAGCAAGAGAATGGAGGCCCGGGTATCCACTTCCCAGGCCGTGCCCAGGCTCGCGGTCACCAAGGTGAGAGACCCGCCGAGGAGTCGACCCTCTGCGCGCCCGGACACCCCGGGTCGGCCCACAAGGGTCGCCCCACCGAGTTCGCCCAACAGGGCGCAACGCAGGGATTCGGCCATTTCTTCCGGGAGCCCACCTTCGCGCTCGAGCATTGGACCGTGAATCCCCATCAAGCCCGCTGATTGCCATTGCCAAAGCAGCAGGGAAGTGATGTCGCTGTATCCGACCAAGGGTTTTCGCGCCCGCCGAAAGGCCTTGGCATCCAGGCTTTCGAGCAGGCGACTGCTCCCGTAACCGCCACGAGCACAAATAATGCCGTCAATGTCCGGGGCAGCGACCAACTCGCTTAGTTCCTCGGCCCGGCGGGCATCCTCCCCAGCCAGGTAGCCCGCACCCTCGGTGAGATCGCTCCGACGAACGGGCTCAAACCCCATTCCACGCAGGGCCTGCTCGCCCGCTTCTAGACACACGGGATCGACGACACCCGCGGGCGCCGCGATTCCGATGCGGGCGCCTGCTCGAAGGCCACGGGCTTGCAGCGCGGAGGGCAACGGTCTCCTCACATCTCGCTCACGGGCGATCAGTTGGGGCTCGGAAAATAAAGGATTGGAACTCGGAAACCAGTATATGAAGAGTCGGAAAGGGCGTCGAGTTCACGAAATTTTGGTCTAGTGCGCACTCACTCAAAAGGGATCGTCGTCCGCGTACCCGCCGCGGCCTTGGAAGCCGGAGTCCCCACCGGAGAAGCCGCCACTGCCGCTCGCTCCCCCATAAGGATCATCGGAAATGGGCCAGTCGCGGAACTGGGCGTAACGACCTTCGAATTCGAGCTTCACCGTATCCGTAGGCCCATTGCGCTGCTTGGCGATGATCAACTCGGCCATGTTCTCGTGCTCGGTTTCCCGATTGTAGACCACGTCGCGATAAATGAAGCCAATGATGTCGGCGTCCTGCTCAATCGCGCCCGATTCGCGCAAGTCGGCCAGCATCGGGCGCTTGTCCTCCTTACGAGTCTCGGGTCCGCGGTTCAGCTGAGAGAGCGCCAGGACGGGAATATTCAACTCCTTGGCCAGGCCCTTCAGGCCTCGGCTGATCTCAGAAATTTCCTGCTCGCGGCTACCGGCTCCGCCGTCGCCGTGAGCAAGTTGCAGATAGTCGACCACCACCAGGTCGAGGCCATGCTCGGCACGCAGACGGCGACTCTTGGAGCGGATCTCGAGCACAGTCGCCGCGCCCGTGTCGTCGATCCACACGCCGGCCTCGGCGAGCCGGGCGGCCGAAACCATCAGCCGCCCGTGCACTTCGCCTGAAATTAGACCACTCCGAAACGTTGCAAAATCCACCTGGGCCTCGGAGGAAAGCATGCGCATGATCAGCGAGCGGGTCGTCATTTCCAACGAGAAGACCGCTACGGTCTTGCCCCCATCCACTGCGGCATTGCGCGCAATATTCAGGGCCAGCGCTGTCTTTCCCATACTGGGCCGAGCGGCCAGGATGAAAAGATCTCCGGGCTGTAGCCCTCCGGTCAGTTGATCGAGCTTGGCATACCCGGTGGAAAGCCCGGTCAACTCGCCGCTGCGGTTCATCAGCATATCGACGTGATCCATCGCGTCGTGTACGCCTGTCTTCAAGCTTTGAAGAGTCTGGCTGCCCTGCTCTTGACCCAGAGAAAAAATACGGCTCTGGGCGCTGTCGAGGAGTTTATCTGCAGATTCCCGACGGTCGTAGCCCAGGCTAGCGATCTCCGAGGCCACGCTAATCAGGTTCCGCTTCTTGGCCCCCTCCCGGACGATTCCCGCGTAGTGCATGACATTGGCCGCCGTCGCTTCGTAGTCGGCGATCTCGGCCAAGAGCACCACGCCGCCCACAGCATCCAGCAGATCTTCCACCTGCAGATGGGTATTGAGGGTCGTTAGGTCGACGGGTTGATTGCGGTCCTTGAGCTGCACCATGGCCCGAAAGAGAAGTTGGTGAGCGGGGTGATAAAAATCCTCCTCCTTCAACTCCGTCACCAAAGAATGGATGACGCCATTGTCGAGGAGAATCGCCGACAACACCGCCTTCTCGGCGGACAGGTCGTGGGGCGGCTCTCGGCCCGCACTCATACCCAAGCTGCGGCCTTGAGTTGAACCCGCGGACCCACCGGGAATCCCGTCGAGACTCATCCACCCCCCCCTCGGTAGTCCCAGGCCGAAATGGACCGGGGACCGCCGGTCGAAGCATCATATCATTGGACATGCGGAAGCGGGAAGCTCCAATTACGCATTCGCCAAAGAAGTTCCGAGAATGGGTTTTTCGGCGATGCGAGCTCCGCGAGAAGCGAGCGCAGACCCAAGATCTCAAGCCCCTCGGCCTCAACTCAGGGGGGGGAATCCGCGACCCACCAGATCGGCTGTCCAGAGGGCGACAACGAATCGGCACGAACAATCCCAAGCGCTAATCCCAAGCGCTAAGCCCGGCACGCGAATCCTGGCACTCAAACCCCGGCACGCAAAAGAGCCGGATGCCCTCGGATCCGTCAGTCCGTCGCCGAGACGATCACCTTCAGATTGGCCACCATATCACCCTGCATCCGGATCGAAACCGTATGCTCACCCACGGTCCGAATGGGCTCATCCAGCGAAATTTTGCGCCGATCCACGATCTGCCCCTTTTCGGCCAACTGGTCGGCCAGCTGCTGGGCGGTCACCGAGCCGAACAGCTTGCCCTCTTCGCCGGCCTGGGCCTCAAACTCGAGTACAACGGCTTCCAGGCGAGTCTTCAGGGCTGCGAGGTTCTTCATTTCCTTCGCCTGCTTATCGCTGATCATCCGTTGCTGGTGCTCAACTTCCTTCACCCTACCCTGGGTGGCCAAAACGGCCTTTCCCTGGGGTAGAAGGAAATTTCGCGCGTAACCGGGTTTTACGCTCACCAAATCACCCGCAACGCCCAGGCGATGTATCTCTTCGCTCAAAATAATTTTGACCAGCGACATCGGTTCAGCCTCCGCCTAGTAGTGACTCGGCGCGTACGGGAGCAGCGCGATATGACGAGCCCGCTTGATCTCGGACGCGAGCTTGCGCTGATGCTTGGAACAGGTTCCAGAGATTCTGCGCGGAGTAATTTTACCGGTCTCTGAAATGAAGAGCCGGAGAGTTTTCGCTTCTCGATAGTTCAGAACCGCGGTCTTGTCCGCGCAGAAGCGGCACACCTTCCTGCGCTGAAACATGCCATTTTTCTGGCCCTTCCGGGCCTTCTTCCGCGCGGCAGAGCGAAGCTGGGCCTTGACACTCCAAGGGCCTCGCGGGGGGCCGCGGTCGCCACGGTCACCTCGATCTCCACGGTCACCTCGATCACCTCGATCACCTCTATCACCTCTATCACCTCGATCAGCACTGGGGCCTCGACTCGGCCGACTGTCGCCGGTTCCGCCAGCGGGGGATGCAGGGGGCCCAGCCGGGCGTGCACCTGCCTCGGAGTTATCGGATTCGCTCATGATTGTTCCTCCTCACTTCCGTCCGCTTTCGCCTCTGGCTTCCCGGGCGCAGCAGCCTCATCGGCACTGGCTGCCGGTTCGGCCTCTGTCTCCTCAGCCGGAACCACAGGAGCGTCTTTGGCCGGGGTTTCATCGGCGGCGGACTCGGGCTCAGCCCCAGCGACCTCCCCTACTGCCTCGCTCGCATCTGCTTCCTCTGTCGCCTTCGCTTCCGCGGCGGCGGCCGCACGCTCGGCGGCAAGGGCCTCGGCCTCGGCTCGAGACTTGGCCTCTTCGGCTTCTCGCGTAGCCTTGTCAGCGGCGCGCTTCGCGAGCTCTTCTTCGCGCTCCTTGGCCTCGGCCACCCTACCCTCGATATCGGTCACATCGTCGTTGACTTTGACCGTCAGGAAGCGCAGCACAGATTCTTCAAGACGCAGCACTCTTTCGAGTTCGGACACCACCGGTCCGGGATCGAGAAAGGACAGCAGGTAGTAGTGCCCCTTCTGGAAACGGTTGACCTCGTAGGCGAGCTTGCGCTTGCCGAGATCATCGCAGAGTAGGCGGATTGAGGGGCCGGCCTCGAGCAATTCATAGAGACGGCCCAGGATCGTGGCCGAGCCCTCTTCCGAGATCTCCGGCTGGATGATGATATTGAGTTCGTATTCCCGCACGCTTGACTCCTCCTCCTGGACAGGTGCCGCTGGCACCCGAGCCCGCTGCCGAATCGCGCCGGGTCGGGACCGGCGAGGGCACTGGGACTGAGGGTTTATTTCATTGAAGGGGCTTCAGAGGCCCCCGGTGAGCGCGCATTGATACCAAAAATACGTGTCCCCAGCCAGAGGTTCCTTTGGGGGGATTTAGAGTCCGAGCATGAGCGCGTGGAGCCTGGGGTCATCGGCGAGTTCCGGGTGGAAGGTGCTGGCCAGAATTCGACCCTGGCGTACCAGAACCGGCAATCCATCCACGCGCAGGAGCACCTCGACCTCGGGACCCGGGTCGGCGATCTGAGGGGCCCGGATGAACACGCACCCCATCCCTTCGAGGTTGGCGGCGGCCCCGGGGTCGGCCTGGGCCACAAAAGAATCGACCTGTGTCCCGTACGCGTTGCGAACCGCACGCACATCCAGGAGTTCCAGGGTGGGAACCGGATGGTTCTCGCACTCCCGGGCCAGCAGAATGGCACCCGCGCAGGTTCCCAGGATCCTCCCACCCGCCCGAGCAAAAGCGCGAATCGGCTCAAAGAGTCCGAGCCGGTCCAGCCCCTTTGAGATGGTCGTGCTCTCTCCCCCGGGGATAATTAATCCCCGAAGGCCTGCAAGGTCTTCCTTGCCCAGGACCCGAACACCCCGAACGCCCAGGCGCTCAAGCATTGCGAAGTGCTTATCCACCGCACCCTGGATCGCCAGGACACCGACGCGCGTACCTTCTGCTGCCACTGCCTGGCTCATCACCGGATGAACCGGCTACCAGCCCCGGTTGGCCAGACGCTCGCTCTCGGCCAGGGTCGACATTTCAATCCCTTCCATGGCGCTCGCCAGGCCCCGACACGAAGCCACGACTTCGGCCGGATTGTCCCAATGGGTATTTGCGCGCACGATCGCCCGGGCTCGGGCCGAAGGGTCCTCACTCTTGAAAATACCCGAGCCCACGAAAATGGCCTCGGCTCCAAGCTCACGGCAGAGCGATGCATCCGCCGGGGTAGCGATCCCGCCCGCCGCAAAATTCGGAACCGGAAGACAGCCGTTGGCGTGCACCAAACGAACCAACTCATAAGGGGCCTGGAGATGCTTGGCCTGGGCCATCAATTCCTCGGGGCGAAGGGCCTGGAGGGCCCGGATCTCGCCGCAGACCGAACGCAGGTGCCGCACCGCCTCGACGATATTGCCGCTGCCCGCTTCCCCCTTGGTCCGAATCATCGCCGCACCTTCTCCGATGCGCCGCAGGGCTTCGCCCAAATTGCGCGCTCCGCAGACGAAAGGCGACTTGAAGCCGTGCTTGTCGATGTGATGCTCATCGTCCGCGGGCGTCAAGACCTCGCTCTCATCGATAAAATCTACCCCAAGGGCTTCGAGAACCCGTGCTTCGGCAATATGTCCAATCCGGACCTTGGCCATCACGGGAATCGAGACCGAACGTTGGATGCCCTCGATCATGTCCACGGCGCTCATCCGTGCAACACCCCCGTCCCGGCGAATATCGGCGGGCACCCGCTCAAGAGCCATTACCGCGCATGCACCGGCATCCTCGGCGATTTTCGCCTGGTCGACATCGGTGACATCCATAATGACGCCCCCCTTCAGCATCTCCGCCAAGCCGATCTTCAGATCAAAGGACTCGGCACCTCGCCGCGCTTGACCGTTTCCATTTTCACTCTTTGCCATGGGGGCTCCTCTTTGCCGTATCGCGAATGTTGGCTCCCTGGCCTAGCCGTAGGGCCAGAGGCTGAAGTGAGCCGGGAAGCAGACTTTAGTCTAGGCAACGGGCCTGAACAATCCGCCAGTCCGGTACCCGGGCGCGCAGGATCGACGCCCCCCCCGAGACAAACTTAGCGGTGAGCCATCAGGAGGTACGCGATCAGAAGAACGGCCGCCCACAATGCCGTCGCCCCGATGGACCAGGGGTCTCCAAGGGCCCCGGTCGGCGCATGGTGGCCCTCGATGTACCGAACTGCGAAACCCACGGTTTCGAGTGCTTTGGTCTGCATTCTGGCTTTCAAACGACCCACCTGGTCCCCAATCCGCCTGACCGCGGTCGGTAGCACCTTCCGATAGAGCCAGTCCACGTCGATATTCACCGACTTCAACTCAGCCGGATAGAGGCCCGTTTTCTGCAAAAAGACGAAGGCCGCTGCGGAGAAAAGCAGGAGTTGCAATTGGTTGACAACGTGGGAGGTCGTATAGGGCTCAAAATCGACCGGATAGGGGAGAAGCGCGTAGAGGAAACCCGGAGCAACCCCCAACGCAATGCAGAGGAACGCTGCGCACCCCATGGCGACGAGCATGTTCAGGGGGGCTTCCTCGCAACGAATTCCGCTGTCGTGGGCATAAAATGCGAAGTAAGGAATCTTGATTCCCGAATGGTGAAAAACGCCTGCGGAGGCGAACAGGAGGACAAGGAAAGTCAGCGTGTAGTGGTTTTCGGCCGCGGCGGTCAAAATGAGTGACTTCGAGATGAAACCACTGAAGAGCGGGAAAGCCGAAATCGAAGCGGCGCCAATCATGCAGAAGGTCGCGGTCCAGGGCATGGACTTGTAGAGCCCGCCGAGTTCCGAACCCTTGACGGTCCCCGTCCGATACAAGACCGCCCCCATGGACATGAAGAGCAGGCCCTTGTAGATCACATGAGAGAAGGCATGGGCCGCAGTCCCATTCAGGGACATCTCGGTTCCTATTCCAATACCCACCACCATGAAGCCCAACTGGTTATTCAGGCTATAGGCCAGCACCCGACGAAGGTCGTTCTCGATCACCGCGTAGAAAATCGGAAACGCGGTCATCACGGCACCGATCGGCACCAGGATCTCAGTGCCCGGGAATCCCCGAGCCAAAGCGTAGATGGCCAATTTGGTCGTAAAAGCCGAAAGAAAAACCGTTCCCGTGACTGTGGCCTCGGGATACGCGTCCTGTAGCCACCCATGCAGCAATGGAAACGCCGCCTTGATGCCGAAGGCGAGGAAGATCAGGGTGGTTCCGGTACTCACGAGCCCCAGGGCGCCGAATTCGAGCGAGCCGGTGTCAGCGAAATGCAGAATCGTTCCTGCCAGGAGCAGAACACCAGACCCCACTTGAATAATCAGGTAGCGCAGACCTGCCTTGTAAGATCGCTCCGTTCTCCGAGCCCATATTTGAAAGAGCGATGCGACCGCCGTCAGTTCCCAAAATACGAAGAGGCTGATCAGGTCTCCAACGAAGAGAGCGGCAATTGCCGCCCCCGCATAGATAAGCCCACTCACGAACTGAATGGTGTCCTTAATGTGCAGCGCGTAGACAATGCTCAGGAAAGAAGCAATGTAGAAAACGTATGCAAATACACGGCTCAACTCGTCGACCCGAACAAGCGTCAACTCATAACCAAACATCTCGACCGAAGAGACGAAACCCAACGGAAGCATGGCGACCTGGATAAACCCCAGAACCGGAAGAGCCAACATATAGGCCTGCCGGACCCATCCGCTGAGCAGCGGCACCAACAGTGCGCCCAAGATCATGATCATCCCAGGCGGTGCAGCTTCAATCATAGTAATCCTCGTCCCGCTTGAGAATTCGGCGTAACTGTGTGGCCGCAAGGACGAGCACTACGCACGAGACGAAACCGAACAAGGCATAAAAACCTGGGGAATTCTCCCAGGAATAGTGGCCGTGCTTCTCGTAGAAGAAATCAGCCACGACAACCAAGGCACAAACCAGGGCGAGGGAACGAATAATCTTGTTGACGCTACCCGGCCGTTCGAGCCAATGAGAGGGTCTTGATCCTTCTTCGCTCATTTTATCTCCCAAGACGCATGGTCTGCAGCAGCCCGAGAACATCCGGCGCATAGAAAAAGAGAACCACGCACCCAGCCGCCGTGGCACAGAGAGGCGCTAAGCACAGCAGAGGGGCCTCGCGCAAATTTTCCCAGAACCCCCCGGATGTCGTTTTCTCATCCGAGTTGGCGGCGGGCGCGAAATCCGGGTTCGGGGGCAGGAAGAAGGCCCGCCCAACCACCGGCATCAAGTACCCGATACTCAGAAGCGAACTCACCATCAATACACCGACAAAAACTGCATGATGGCCCTCGGCCGCACCCAAGGCGAGATACCACTTGCTCCAAGCACCTCCTGTGGGAGGCAGACCGATAATACTCATGGAGCCCACGAAGAACGCGGCCAGGGTAAAGGGCATTGTTCGCCCCAGCCCATCCATCTCGCTTACATTTTTCTTGTGGGAGGCGACAAAGATTGCCCCTGCACAGAAGAAAAGGGTGATCTTCCCCATGGCGTGCATGGCGATATGCATCCCACTCCCGAAAACACCCGTGGCCGTGGCTAACGCCCCGCCCAGTACGATATAGGCGAGTTGGCTGATCGTCGAATAGGCAAGCCGCGCCTTCAAATTGTCCTTCGTCAAGGCAATGATCGAAGCAGCAAGCAGGGTAAAGGACGCGGCGTACATGAGCCAAATCGAAGCCCCGGTTTCAGACAAAAAGTCGATCCCAAAAACGTAGACGATGACTTTCATCACGGTGAAAACGCCAGCTTTCACGATGGCCACGGCGTGCAAAAGAGCGCTGACCGGCGTCGGCGCCACCATCGCTGCCGGCAGCCATCGGTGAAACGGCATCAGCGCGGCTTTGCCAGTCCCAAAAGCGTAAAGACCCAGAAGTATGGCAACAAGTGGTCCATCGACCCTTCCGGCGAGGATACCCCCTGGGCTGAACTCGAGAGTCCCGGTGAGCTTCCAGGTCCAGACGATGGCAAGAAGCAGGAAGAGAACAGAGGTGGTGAGCAGAATCCCGAGATAGGTCCTGCCGGCAGCGCGTGCCTCGTCGTTGCCGTAGTGCGTGACCAGGGGATACGTAGATAAAGTCAGAACTTCGTAGAAGAGAAAGAGCGTAAAGAGATTCCGCGCAAACGCGATCCCCAGGGCAGCAAAAATCGCCAGAGCAAAGCAGACGAAGAAGCGTGTTTGGTTCTCTTCTCCGTGCGCCCGGCAATAGCCGATGGCATACAGAGCGGTGGGAATCCACAAACTCGAAGCCACCAACCCATAGAGCATTCCCAGGGGCTCAACTTCAAAAGCCAGCGCCACGCCCGGCATGACGTTGAGCACTGTTAGACCTGGGCGGTCTCCTCCCAAAACGCCGGGCACCAGACTCAGTACGACGCCAAAAACCGCCAGAGCCGTGGCAATGGTCACCCCTTCCCGAAGGTTCGGCCAACGTCCCGTAAGAGCGATTCCCACCGCACCGAGGAGAGGCAACAATACGGCGACAGCAATGGCGGTCTCTGGGTTCATGATCCAAGACTCAGCAAAAATTGCGCAGCGGTGTGGGCCACGCCCGCAGTCAGGGCCGTATTGAACCCGAAGTAGACCGTACCCCCGATCAAAATCCAAGTAGGCACAAGCATGGAGAGCGGCGCCTCGTCCCGCTCAACAATGGCGTCCGAATCGCGAAAATACATGATCTCCACCACTCGCCATACATAGACAACCGCGAGCAGCGAACTCCCAAGAATCAAAAACGCAACCGCATAAAGGCCCTTGTCCAGTGCGCCAAGCACAAGGAACCACTTACTCACGAAGCCAACGGTCCCCGGCACCCCGATAAGACTCAACCCGCCCACGACAAAAGCTGCCATGGTTAGGGGCATTTTTCTCCCCAGCCCCCGTAGCGCCTCAAGGTCGGGAGAGGCAACTCGCGAGAGCGCGCAAGCCACGACTAGGAAGAGCCCTCCCTTCATCAGCGCATGATTGAATAGATGCACCAGTCCGCCGGTCAAGCCATTCAGATTGGCCAGGCTGAGGCCCAAAGTCATATAACCGATTTGAGCGATACTCGAATAAGCGAGGAGGCGCTTGATATTCGTCTGCTGAATCGCTGCGATAGAACCCACCAGCATGGCGATTAGGGATAGCGGGAGGAGCAGGTTCGACAACCCAAGAGTTTCAAAGAAGAAGGCCGCGCCAAAAATACCGAAAATCACCCGCACCAGAACGTAGTAGGCCACCTTGGTGGCGGTGGCAGAGAGAAACGATGCGACCATGGATGGCGCAAACGTGTAGGCATTCGGAAGCCATTGATGAAGGGGAAACGCCGCAAGTTTGATACTCGTTCCCACCACCAGGAATGCCGGGGCAATCCAGACCGTCCTCGATTCGAGGACCGGGGGGAGGCGCCGGGCCAAGTCCACGATATTGAGCGTACCGGTCATCTGATAGATGAGCCCAGTACCGATCAGGATAAAGGTGCCCCCGATGGTGCCCATGACGAGGTATGAGAAGGCTGCCGTGAGGGCCCCGCGCTCTTTTCCGAGCCCAATCAAGGCGTAAGCCGACAACGAGGAAATTTCCAGGAAGACAAAGATATTGAACAGGTCCCCGGTGATCGTGATACCGAGCAGTCCTGTCAGGCAGAGAAGGAAGAGCGCATAAAAGAGAAAGTATCGCTCCCGGGGAATACGCAACTCACGCCCATCCAAGGGAAAGGGGATCACGACCGCGCCGATCGTTGCCACAATAACGAGGACGTAGGCGTTCAGGACATCCACGCGGTACTCGATACCCAGGGGAGCCACCCAACCGCCCAATGCGTAGGAAATCGTCCCGTGGCTCAGGACCTCCTCGAGCAGCGCCAATGCAATAGCGAGACACGACCAAGCAACGGCGATCGCAAAAATGCGCACCAGAGTCGCTTGGCGCAGCAGAACGCAAATCGGCGCGGCCATCATGGGCACCACGGTCTGCAACGCAGGAAGGTGCTCGATCACTCCGCCACCCGATCCATTTCGCGCAGAGTGTCTTCTTCTACGCTGCCGTACTCTTCGTAAATCCGAACGATGAGGGCCAGGCCCAAGCCCGTAGTCGCCACGCCGACGACGATTGCTGTCAGCATCAATACGTGGGGAAGAGGGTTCGAATAAACAACATCGGTCACGCCCTCCGGAATGATAGGAGCTGTTCCTCCCTCCACTTTCGCAATGGACACCCAGAACATGATGACCGAGACCTGGAAGATATTGAGACCCATCATCTTCTTAACCAGGTTTTCCCTCGCTATCAGGATATAGAGACCAATCATCATCAAGACGATGACCATCCAATAGTTCCAGAGGCCGAGAATCCCCATCATGCAGTCCTTCGGCCCGCAAAGGCGTAGAAGATCGCAAGCATTGACGCGCTAACCGTCAGCCCGACACCCAACTCTATGAGCAGGATCCCAAGGTGGAGTCCGTGCATGGCATCGTGTGGATCGAGGACCTTGTAGTCCAGAAAATTCCCATTCAAAAACAACGAAGCGATACCAACACACCCGTAGAGCAACAGCCCCAGGGATGCCCCCGATTCGACAACTCTCCACGGTACCACCCGCTGGAGATTTTCAAGACCAAAGACCAACCCGTAAAGAACAAAGCCCGATGTGAAGATCACGCCCGCTTGAAAACCGCCTCCCGGACCAAAATCACCATGAAATTGAACGTAGAGTCCGAAAAGAAGAATGAACGGAATGAAGAAGCGAGAAACAACACGCACCACGAGTTTCTCGCGCATACGCATCAAGGGGATTTTCATTTCTTTTCTTCCCCCCTCCGGCCCCGACCACTTGCAAGCAAAGCCATCACGCCCAGGGCAGCCGTAAAGATCACCGCGGTTTCACCCAGGGTGTCGAATCCCCTGTAGCTCCCAAGAATCGCCGTGACGATATTCGGAATACCAAACTCGGCCTCGGTGCCCGCGATATAATCCGGCGCAAGATATTGATGAATCGTAGCCGTCGGATCGCCATAAGCGGGCATCTCCAAGGTGCCCCAAAAAAGCGCTCCTCCCGTCAGAAATACGATCACGAAGGGAAGGATCCGCGAAGGCCTCTCCCTCTCCTCCCTCACTGTCAGAGAGAGGGTCCCGAGCATCAGTACCGTGGATACACCCGCGCCCACCGCGGCCTCGGTGAATGCAACATCCACCGCGTCCATCAAGGTAAAGAGCCCGGCGGAGAGAAGACTGAAAATGCCCGTCAGCATTGCGGCGGCGAAAAGGTAATCGAGTCGAGCGATCACGATGGCGGTCACTGCGAGAAAAGCAAGCAAGAGAAACTCAATGGGAATCATCTTCATCCCCTCCTGAAGGACTGATCCCGACTGTCGATTCTCCCATGGGAACGCCATAGCCATGGGCCGCTCGGTAGAGCGCGTGCCCCGCAGTGGGGCCGGCGATATAGAGGAAGACCAAGATCATCACGAGCTTCACGGCGACTAGGCTCAGGCCCGCCTGGAACATCAGGCCCACCAGGATCAGTCCCGCCCCCATCGTATCGGTAACCCCCGCCGCGTGGGTACGCGTCCAGAAATCGGGCATTCTGAGCAGACCCGTGGCCCCGATAATGCAGAAGATCGATCCGGCGATCAGGCTGACCCAACTCACAACGTCGGGAATGGAAATCAAGATGCCGACCCCTCATCGTCTCGAGCTAGGTTGCCGAAGCGAACAAACTTGAGCACCGCGATGCTGCCTATAAAATTGACCAGCGCGTACACCAGGGCCAAATCGAGCCATTCCGGCCTCCCGGTCAAGAACCCACTCACTGCAATCAGCAATACCGTTTTTGTACCGAACATATTAATCGCGAGGATACGGTCGAAGACCGTTGGGCCACGGACTGCGGCGATCAGCGCGATCAGCATGGTAACGAGAATGCCCAACATGGCGACCTGAAACATCAGCGGCTGCCCTCCATTCGGCACACACGGCGTTCCATCTCACCCTCTTCAACGCCCGCAGCAGATTCCTCAGTGAGCGCATGAACAAGGATTTGGTTGTCCCGCACGTCGAGGCTGATCGTGCCTGGGGTCAGGGTGATGGAGTTGGCATAAATGGCCTGACCCGTTTCTGTCCTCTGGTTGGCAGGAACCCTGATCAAGCGGGGGCTGATGGGAAGCCGGGGACTCAAGATGATCCGCGCAACGTCGAGGTTGGATTTGAATATCTGCCAGAAAAGCCAGGGCAGGTAAAGCAGCAAGCCCAACCCCGGGTATTCATCATCCGCGAATTCGGAAAAACGATCCATCCGCCGAGTGATCGCCAGCACCGTGAGCACCGAGAGCAAACCAAAGCCCAGCAACAAGGGTTCGGCATGGCCGGACCAAAGCAGCCAGACTGCAACGAGCATCAAGGTCGTTGTAAATGTCCGGTTCAAGAGATTCCCGACAAGTTGAATCGATGGGTTTTATTCGACTGAGCACGAAATCTATGCTTTTCGGCGCAGAAGTTCCAGATAATCCCACCCGGCTAATTCCGGAACTAGGACCACAGGGTTCCGCTCTACGATTCCTCGACAGAAACCCTGCCGCCACCCTCCACGCTGGGGCTCGGGTTGAACCGTTCCATGGCGGTTTCGATGCCATCGGCGAGGAATACGTCCAGAGCGTCCACCGCAAGCTCCACGTGACCGTTCAGGGCTAATGCCTCGGCTTCGCTGAAGGGGGAGAGGACGAAATCGATCACTTTCCCCTCGGGCGAAGGGGGCCTGCCTACACCGAAGCGCAGGCGCGGGAAGCGGCGTCCTCCCAGGGCGTCGATGATACTTTCCACCCCGCGATGTCCTCCCCCACTCCCGGACGGACGAAGCCTCAGTCGACCGAAAGCAAGATCGAGATCATCGTAGATCACGATCAGGTCCCGAGAGGGATCCATTTCTGGAGAGTCTTCAAGAGCGAGCCCCAAGGAGCGCCCGGAGGCATTCATGAAAGTCTTGGGCTTCAGGCAGGCTGTGGCCCGGCCCGCCGCCACGCCAATCCCGAATTCACCCTCCCAACGCTCGGCACCCACGGAAATGCCGTGCCGAGATGCGAAGGCATCCACGATGCTGAACCCGATATTGTGGCGTGTACCCGCATAGCCCGGGCCNNNTCTTCGCCCTCTTCGCCCTCTTCCGGTACGGCGACTTCTTCCTCCACTGCCTTGGGCATGAGAACTGACACCACCGAAAGCTCGCCATCGCTGATTAGTTCGACACCCGGGGGCAATTCGATATCCGCCACGTGCAGTGACTGTCCCAACCCGAGCCCCGAAACGTCGGCTACGACTTCGTCGGGGATCGCGTCCGGGAGGCACATGAGTTCCAACTCACGCAATGCGTGCTCGATCACTCCCCCTTCGAGTAAACCGGGTGCACTTCCAGACAAATGAACCGGGACGGATATGTGAAGCCGCTCGGCCATGTCGATCTCAAAGAAATCCGCGTGCAGAACGGCGCCACGCACCGGTTCACGCTGTAGTTCCTTGACCATAACCACGCGGTTCGCCACCGAGGCATCCCCTGTCAGGTCAAAGAGGGTATTGATGCCTGCGTGGCTCTCCTTGATTTTACTTTGCAGAACCTTCGGGTCAAAGCTGATGGCAACCGCTTCCCGGCCGGCTCCGTAAACCACACCGGGAGCCCTTCCATTCGCACGCAGCTTGCGGTTGTAGGACTTGCCCGTCCCCGTTCGACTTTCCAGGGCTATCGAAACTTCAGCCACCGATTTTCTCCTCAGATTCCAGATCGGCTCCCAGAGGGCAGCCGATACATTCGCAGCCTAGAAGAGGCTACTGACACTTTCTTCGTTATTGATACGCCGAATTGCCTCACCAAGATGCTGGGCAACCGACACGACATTGATCTTGTTGCTCTCCTGCGCTTCTGGGCGCAGGGGAATGGTATCCGTGACAATCAGGCTCTTGAGTTCGCTCTCGGCTATACGTTTGAGAGCCGGACCCGAGAGCACCGGGTGCGTAATCGCCGCGTACACGCTCGTAGCACCCGCACCCATCAACGCCCGGGCGGCTTCACAGAGCGTTCCCGCTGTATCGACCATATCATCGACAATGATGCAGGTCTTGCCGTCGACGTTACCAATGATATTCATCACCTTGGCCACGTTCGCGACTTCCCGGCGCTTGTCGATAATCGCTAGGTTGGCATCCAATCGCTTCGCGAAAGCCCGGGCGCGCTCCACGCCTCCGGCATCGGGAGAAATAACTACGATCTCGCCTTGGACCTGAGCCTTAACTGCCTGAAGCAACAAGCTGGTCGCGTAGAGATTATCCACGGGGATATTGAAGAATCCCTGAATCTGCCCAGCATGTAGATCCATGCAGAGCAGTCGATCCGCACCCGCAGTAGTAATCAGATCTGCGACCAGTTTGGCCGTGATCGGCGCTCGGGGTTTGACCTTTCGGTCCTGGCGCGCATAGCCATAATAGGGAATCACGACGGTGATTCTTCGCGCCGACGCACGCTTGAGGGCGTCGATCATAATCAGCAGTTCCATCAAATTCGCGTTGGCGGGCGCGCACGTCGATTGCAAGACAAAACAATCCTGGCCGCGAACATTTTCGCCTATCCCGAGACTGCATTCGCCGTCGCTGAAAGTACCGACATCGGCCTTTCCCAGCGAAATTCCCAGGCAAGCCGCCACGTCACGAGCCAGACCCTGGTTCGCGTTTCCTGAGAAGAGTTTGAGACTCTGCATTCCTCTGCTTTCGTCTTATCCGGAAGCTTCCGGGTTCAGTTCCCCTGCCAAACGACGGGTCTGGCTGGGGCGGTAGGACTCGAACCTACAAATGGCGGCTCCAAAGGCCGCTGCCTTACCATTTGGCGACGCCCCAGCAATAACTCTCAGCCCGATCATCTCAATCCGCGGGCGCCAGTCTGGAACGCCCCTCGATCTTTTCATCTCGGGTCATCTCGGGCGAGATCTTACCCATCAGGCAGCGTCCCAGCGAGCCGAGACCATCCTTCCCCCCGCAGGGCCAATTGCTTAATCGCGCTTTTTGCCTCCGACCGAGTCTTGAAGATCCCAAAGCTTGTGGCACCGCTTCCCGACATGCCCACCGCTTGGGCTCCCAAGTCGACCAGATGCCGCTGAATTCGACCAATCGAAGGGCAGATCTGGCGTGCCGCCCCCTCAAGATCGTTCCTCAGAAACTCGCTCAACCGTTCCCAATGAGCGACGGAATCTTTCGGGTCCAGCGTTATCCAATCCGAGAGGGACCGCATCGTAGAGCCTGGCTGGACCGTCGTCAACGTGGGCGAGAGCGCATCCCACGCCTCGAAAACCGATGCTGTGGACAGACTCTCTCCCGGGTTGGCGAGCACCAGGCTGAGTTCGGACAGGCCACCCACCGGCGTGACTTGCTCGCCGATTCCCTCGACCAGCGCTGGACGCGGGGACAGGAAGAAGGGCACGTCCGCCCCGAGCGAGAGGGCCAGGGCCGCCAAGCCTCGGGGAGTGAGCGCACCGGGGATCAGGGCCCGGAGCGCCCGAAGGACCGCGCCAGCATCGCTCGAGCCCCCGCCGAGTCCGGCGGCCAACGGAATTCGCTTGACGAGCTTCAACGAGACCGAAAAATTCACCCCACCCGCGGCCAAAAACGCTTCGGCCGCGCGAAAAGCCAAGTTGCTCTCACCCACGGGGAAATCATCCAACCCGCTGGCATCGGGAGCCGCCACACAGTCGAGAGCCACCCGTGGCTCAGGCGCCGGAGCGATCTCCACGAAGACTTCGTCGGAAAGGTCGACGGGCACGAACAGGCTCTCGATGAGATGATATCCATCGGCCCGGCGGCCGAGCACACGGAGGCCGAAATTGACCTTGGCCGGAGCCAGCTCAAGCCGGCCAGCTGTCGGCAGGCGCTCGTCTCTACTCGCCATGCCCCTCGCCTAGGCGTCGAACTCGACGAAATGCAGCCGCAGCTCGTAGAGCAGGCTATCGATGAGCTTGGCTTCGTCGGGCTCGAGATTGCCCCGGGTCTTCGCCTGCAGCATCTCGATGGTATCGATCGTCTGCTGGGCGATTTCGCGGTTGGGAGAGATCATTTCCTGGGTCTCCGAGTCGGCGATCAGGCCCATCTGGTACAGCGCGGTGGTCGACAATGAGAGGACAAAGGTCGAGAAATCGATGGCCGGAAGCTGGGAAGCCGCCGAGCCCGCCCCGCCGTCACCTGCCCCCGATTGATCGCTCACCGCCCCACCTCCGCCTAGTCCCTCTCGCTGAGCGCCGATGTATCGGACTCGGAACCCAAAGCATGGCGCGCACTCTCAAAGCGCTGGACCACGGTCGCCGTGGAGCCCACCGCCAGAATCCAGAGGGCCGGCACCATCAGACCGAGCATTCCACCCGCGATCAGCAGGCCGATCCGCTCGCCGCGCTCCACCACGCCGCCGGGCAAGGTCAGGTCCAACGACTCCGCACGGGCCTTGGAGTAGGAGGTCAGGACGCTCGAAGTCAGTCCGGTAGCGGCCACGAGCGCCGTCACTTGATCTCCGGCGGCGGCGAAGTGAATGACCAAGCCCAACATCACCGCGATGTCCACAAGGCGGTCGAGGGTTGAGTCGAGAAAGGCGCCGAAACGAGTTTCAATGCCGTGATACCGGGCAACTACCCCATCGACGAGATCGCAAAGACCCCCGACTGCCAGCACGATCGAACCCGCCACAAACTGGCCTGCCCCAAAGGCCGCAGCCGCCGCCAGACAGAGCATTGCGCCCAGGATCGTCAGGAGGTTCGGGTCGATTCGCCCCCTGAAGAGAAAAGGAAGAACCCGCTGAACCCATCCGTCCAGCTTATGCCCGAATTTGTCTTTAATCACACCCTGGCTCTCATCCGGCCCCTTGGCTCCTTGGCGAGGCTACGCTGACTTGAGAATCGCTTATCCCCCGGTCGATCCGGGCTCCAAGAATCACGCAAGTCCCTGCTGTATATGGGCTAAATTAAATTTCTCCGAATTCGGCGGCATCCGCCTCAAGCGCCGGAGCCGGCTCTTCATCCCCATCGCTGACCTTGTCCACAGAGTCGGGCAGAGAGGCCAACTCGGCTTGGAGTTCCTCCTCGCTCGCCCAGCCCAGGCGGCCTTCCATCCGGCGGTCAAATTTCATCTTGCGTTCGGCCTCAAGGTTCATCGAATCTTTCTCCTTCTAAAGCCCTGGAGCCACATCGGGCTCTCAGGGAAGAACCGGCGAACCTAGCAGATTGGTGCCCATGGGGGATATGGGCGTTTTTCAACCCTCGGCCACTGTTCCTCGGGTAGACTGAGCCACCGATGACCCGTCCTCTCTTGACCAGAATATTCCTCGGCGGCCTGGTGGGCCTCCTCGCCCTGCAGCCGAGCTGCTCGACGAGTTCACCGGGCTTCGAAGATGTCGCCCCGGCCAAGGAGCTCTACGCCGAGGGACTCGCCCTTATGGAGGGTCGCCGGATCCTGGGGATCTACACCTGGGTCAACTACAACCGCGCCCGGGAGCCTTTCCAGGCCATCATCGACAACTACCCCTACAGCGAGTACGAGACCGAAGCCCAGATCAAGATCGCCGATGCCTATTTCGCCGAAGCCAACTACGAAGAGGCCCTCTCCTACTACAGAGGCTTCGCTGACCTTCACCCCCAGCACCCCAAGGTCCCCTATACCGTGCTCCGCTCGGCCCTTTGTTATTACAACCAAATCGAGTCCATCGACCGCGATCAGACGGCTACCCGAGAGGCCCTGAAATACCTGGAGTTGCTGAGCACCCGGTACCCCTACGCTCCAGCGACCCAGGAAGGAGAAGTCATTCTTCACCGGCTCCGGACGCGGCTGGCCGACAACATGATGGAGATCGGAGATTTTTATCTCGAACGAACGCAATATCAATCGGCGGCGACACGCTATCGCCGAGTACTCGACAACTATCCTGGGCTCGGAAGCGATGCGGAAGCCTTATACAAGCTCGGGCTCTGCTACGAAGAAATGAAACGCGTCGACGAGGCCTTGCGCCTTTATCACGTGGTACTCGAAAATTTCTCCAGTTCGCGAGACGCTGAGCGCGCAGCGGAACGAATCGCCGGTGCCGAGTAGGACTCGCCTTGCGTGGAAATCGGTCATCCTCGCCAGAGATCGATAAAATTTTCCCCTCGAAGTCCTCGGTGATTTCGATACAGGGAAGCGAACTCCAGAGACGTGGCCGGGGCAGGCACCCGCTCGGCGCCTCGGACAGAGAGCGGAGGGAAAATCCATGGCTAGCCAGGAAACGCTGACCCTCCTTGACGGAATTGTTCTGGTGATACTCCTTCTCGGAATCACCCGGGGCATCTTTATCGGCATGGTGAGGGAGACCTTCTCCATGGCCGGGCTAGCCGCCGCCGTCCTCGCAGCGCGCTACGGGATTCCAACGGTCTCCGGGGCGATCGAAGGAATCAGCCAGGGAGCAATCGGCCCAGGGCTCGCGCCCTGGCTCGCGGGTACTCTGCTGGCCATCGGAGCCGTTTCCGCCGCGACCCTGATCAGCCGGTTGGTGCAACGCGGCATCCGGGCCGCTGGGCTTACATGGCTCGACCGCACGGGGGGAGCCGCTCTTGGCGCTGTTGAAGGCCTGCTCGTCGGACTCCTGGTCGTGCTCGGTGCCACTTTTGTCATTGGACGGGAACACCCTTCCATCGACGGTTCCCGCAGCCTGGCGCTCTACGACACCGCTCAAAATTACTGGGGAGAAAAGGCCGAGGATCTACCGAGTATCGCGGCGCCAGGCGGCTGGCTCTGACGAACCGAAGCCAGCCCTGCCCCCACCGCAGGTCGGCTATAGCCCAGATTCGCCGATCAGGTCCAGTAGTTTTTGGGGCGCTTCGTCCTCGGCAATATTGCGGGCAACTACGTCCTTGCCCGCGTACAGAGTGACCCGGCCAGGGCCAGAGCCCACGTAGCCAAAATCTGCATCCGCCATCTCACCCGGACCGTTCACGATACACCCCATTACCGCGATCTTGACCCCCTTGAGATGCGATGTCGCCGACTTGATTCGCGCGGTCGTTTCTTCGAGATCGAAAAGAGTTCGTCCACACGAAGGACACGAAATATATTCCGTTCGGGTGGTCCGCAGTCGCGCGCCTTGCAAAATGCGATAAGCAACATCGAGCGCAGTCTCCGGCTTCTCGAAGCCGCCCACTGAGATCATGTCACCCACTCCATCGCAAAGCGGAGCCCCGAGAGCAATCGATGTCTCGATCATTTGCAATTCCGGATCAACCGCCTCGGGCAAGGCATACCGCAGTACGATGGGAAGATCGCCGAATCCTTCGGCTTCAAGCAGCGCCGAAAGAAGCCGAACAGCATGCACGGGCCGGTTTGATTCAACGGAGAACATAACAATGGGCGGCCGACTTCCAGAGGTCGCCTTGAGAACCCGATCTACGAGAGCGGGAAGTTCATTCAACTCGGCTTGAAGACACCACTCCAGCGCGACTTCGGAATCCAGGGACAGCCGGCAAATCGCTTCCAGGATGCTGGAGGAACAATCCGAATCTATATCGGCCACCACACGCGCAGAGCCTGGTGGAACGGTCCCAGTCCCGGCCAGAAGCAAAGCATCCATGCGAACGGAAAAGGGGGCTCGGATCCCTTCATCGGCGAGGGCAGCACGGAAACGGGCAAGTCGGTCAACCTCAGAATCAGCGTCGAATCGGACGAGCAGAGACTCGCATTCAACGTCCTTGACCTTTGCAAGGGAACCGGCGACTCGACGGGCGGCGCTAGTTGGATCAATCCAGTGCCGAGGATTCGACATTTCGAGTTCTACCCGTACGGGCTCGGACCCGCCCAATCCGAGAGGACCCAACGCAACTCGCTGGGTTCTTCGGCGAGCGTGGGAGTAAGGATCCATGAAAGCTGGCAGATCAATATCCAGGGCCTCGCGCTGGGCGTCCACGGCCCAACGATCAGAGCTTCGGAAACTCAATTTCTCGGCGACGGGAATTTCTCGAACCGGGTCCTCGGTCAGGGAGACGCGAATTGTGTCACCGAGACCATCCTCGAGGAGGGAACCAATCCCAATCGCACTCTTGATTCGCCCATCCTCGGCGTCACCCGCTTCAGTCACGCCGAGGTGGAAGGGATAACTCGGGCGTCCCTCGTCGCGTTCCTCCAGACGAGCCGCAAGGAGGCGGTAGGCCTGGATCGCCACGTGGGTGTTGGACGCCTTCATGCTGAAGATCACATCGTAATACCCCGCGTCCTCGCATACGTCGAGAAATTCGAGGGCACTTTCGACCATTCCAGCAGGCGAATCCCCGTACCTGTTCATCACCCGGTCGGAGAGTGACCCGTGGTTCGTTCCGATCCGCATGGCAACGCCATTCTCCTTACAGCGGAGAACCAGGGGCCGAAAGCGGTCGGCGACCCGGGCCAACTCATCGGCATATTCGAGATCCGAATACTCCCGGACTTCGAACTTTTTCTTGTCCGCATAGTTTCCGGGATTGACGCGAACTTTTTCAATCGACTCGGCGGCGATCATCGCTGCGTTGGGGGTGAAGTGGATATCCGCAACGAGCGGGATATCCACGCCTCGCGCGTGGAGCATCGCCTTGATATTTCGCAGGTTCTCGGCATCCCGGATAGACGGTGCCGTCACCCGCGCGATTTCGCAGCCCGCCGCTGCGAGTCGTTCGATTTGATCCACGGTGGCCCGGGTGTCCATGGTGTCAGTATTCGTCATGGATTGGACGCGAATCGGATGATCGCCGCCGACACCCACATGACCGACCTGAACCACCCGCGTGAGGCGTCGTCTCGTGATCCATGGATCGATCGTAAAAGATTTTTTCACGAAGACCCTGCCGAATAACGCCTCATTGGGCGCTGCAGAGGTCATAGAACCGCTCGATCGCTTCTTCGATCTTCGATGCGTCCTTGCCTCCGGCCTGGGCAAAATCGGGACGACCACCCCCTCCCCCGCCTACGATCGCGGCCACCTCACGAATCAGGTCGCCCGCCTTGAACCGCGGGGTCAAGTCCTTGGTTACGCCGACTGCCAGCACAACCTTGCCCTCGTTCTCCGCCATCAGCAGAACAACACCCGACTTTAGCCGGTTGCGGAGATCATCGACCATGCCGCGCATCGCTTTCGCATCCACGCTTTCGGTGCGAGCCCCCAGTATCTTGACGCCATCGACCTCCTTGACTCCGCTGAGAAGGTCCGATGCCTCAGAGCCTCGGCTCGCGTTACGCAAGCGCTCGATTTCGCGTTCAAGATCCCGGCTCTCAGCGACGAGTTTCTCCACGCGACCCGGCAGATCGTCAAGCGAAACCTTGAGCACATCGGCAGCCGCACGCGCGCTCTGCTCCTGCTGGCGTATATGCGCCAGTGCCCCCAACCCGGTCAGGGCTTCGATACGCCTTACGCCCGCTGCGATCCCGGTTTCTGAAATCACTTTCAGGATCCCCAGATCACCTGTCGCCCGAGCATGCGTCCCTCCACAAAGTTCCGTGCTGCAATCCCCAAAAGAAACAACGCGAACTTCGTCTCCGTACTTTTCGTCAAAAATCGCGACAGCGCCGGCCTCTACGGCCTCTTCGTAGCTTTTGATCTGGGTACTCCCCTGGGAATTGGCTTCGATCCATTCGTTGACCTGGTCCTCGATTCTTGTGATCTCCCCAGCCGAAAGCGGAGAATCGTGGGTAAAATCGAAGCGCAATCGATTCGGCGCAACCCGGGAACCCTTTTGCATCGCCTGGTTGCCGAGTTCGCCGCGAAGGGCTGCATGAAGGAGATGCGTACCCGTATGGTTTCGCACCGTCCCTGCCCGAAGAGCCTGATCAACGAGCAATTCGGCCTCGGCGTCGACTCTCACCTCCCCTTCGGTAACCACACCCCTGTGGATGAAGAGACTGTCCATCGGCTTCTGGGTATCCTCGATCGCCATGCGCCCCGAATCGGTCACGACTAGTCCCTGGTCTCCGACTTGCCCGCCGCTCTCTGCATAGAAAGGGGTCTCTTCAAGGACGATCTCGACCTCGTCCCCCTTCTTTGCGAAGTCAACGGGTTGCCCATCGGCCAAGATCGCAACAATCCGCGACTGGGCTTCGGTTGTGTCGTAACCAAGGAATTGAGTACTGAATTGCGCAGCCAGGCGTCCGTAGATCTCAGAGATACCCTGGTCGCCGCTTCCCGTCCATGCCGCTCTCGCCCGCGCCCGCTGTGCCTGCATCGAATCGTCGAAACCGGCTTGATCGACCTGCATATCGTGGCCGATCAGAATATCGGCTGTGAGATCGAGTGGAAAGCCAAAGGTGTCGTAGAGCTTGAAAGCGGTTTTTCCGTCGAGCGCGGTGGCACCCTTTTCTTTCGCTTCGAGAATCTCTTCCTCGAGCAGTTGGAGCCCCTTGGAGAGAGTCTTTTGAAACCGCTCCTCGTCTCGCTTGATTCGGTCGAGAATGAAGTCCCTTCGCTCTCGAAGATCCGGGTAGGCATCACCCAATTCATCGATGGCGGCATCGGCCACCTTGTAGAGAAAGGGCTCGTCCACCCCAAGAAGCACTCCGTGACGAGAACCGCGCCGCAGAATCCTGCGAAGCACGTAGCCGCGCCCGGCATTGGAGGGCAACACGCCATCACCCACCATCACGGCGAGGGTCCGAGCGTGATCGGCAACAACCCGTAGGGAGACGTCCTTTTCCGGGTCCTGACCGAGTTCCGTGCCCGAAACGTCCTGTGCCCTTGCAAGAAGACCCGAGAATAAATCGCTGTCGTAGTTATTCCGAACACCCTGCAACACCGCCGCCCACCGTTCCAGGCCCCCGCCCGTATCGATGGAGGGATGAGGCAGCGGATTCATGGTCCCCGCTTCATCGCGATTGAACTGCATGAAGACAAGGTTCCAGAGTTCGAGCCAGCGCCCACATTCACAAGAGGGGTCGCAAATTTCGCTGGTGCAGCTGTCGGGCCGACCAAAATCGTAGTGAATTTCCGAGCAGGGACCGCAGGGGCCCGTATCGCCCATGGACCAGAAATTTTCCTTCTCGTCCAGGCGATAAATCTTGCTCTCGGACAACCCAATGCCGTCCCGCCAGATCTCGGCGGCCTCATCATCTTCGCGAAAGACCGATACCGCCAGGGCTTCGGGGGCGATGGCCATTTTCTCGGTCAGCAACTCCCAAGCGGATTCAATGGCTTCGAGCTTGAAGTAATCGCCGAATGAGAAGTTCCCCAACATCTCGAAAAACGTGTGATGGCGCGGTGTGCGACCCACGTTCTCGAGATCATTGTGTTTTCCAGATACCCGGATGCATTTCTGTGCGGTGGTGGCGCGCTTGTATTCGCGACTCTCCTCTCCCAGGAAAACCCGCTTGAACGGCACCATCCCCGCATTCACGAACATCAGGGTCGGATCTGATTCGGGAACCACCGAGGCACTCTTCACCCGCCGGTGTCCCTTGTCTTCGAAAAAGCGCAGAAAATCCTCTCGGATCTCCTTGGCGGCCCGGCTCATGCAAAACTCCCCTAAAGGCGCTGGTGTGTGAGGTGGCTCGGGGCCGAATATACCCAAGAGACCCGGGCAACGCTCCGCCAAGCGAGCCTCCGCCGACCATCCTGAACGGCTTCTCGACCCGGGGCGGCGAACAGAGACCCGCGCTCGTCACCGAGCGGGCCGCGTCAGGTCAGAATCGCTCGATACCGAAGTCATCTTCTTTCCCGTCGGTTTCCAGAACGTCCTCGGCGACGCCCTCGACATCCTCGGTGTCGGTCCCCTGGAAATCTTCCCAAACCGAGTCCGAGGTGGAGTCGATTCCCCGGTAGCGAAGCGCGAAGTCATCGGGATTGGAGACGTTCTTCAGCGCCTCTTCGTATGTCACGAGGCCTTCTTTGACCAACTGCATCAGCGATTGGTCAAAGGACTGCATGCCGTAGGTGGTATATCCCTTGTTAATGGCGTCCGAGAGTTCCTTGGTGCGATCCTTGTCGGCAATGAGTTCACGCACGAGCCCGGTGGAAACGAGAATTTCAAGGGCAGGCACACGACCCTTCCCGTCCGCGCGGGGAACCAGTCGCTGGGAAATCACCGCCTTCAGGACCGTCGAAAGCTGGAGCCGAACCTGCTTTTGCTGGTAGGGGGGGAATACGGAAATAATTCGATTAATGGTCTCCGTGGCATCCAGGGTGTGGAGCGTACTCATAACAAGATGACCCGTCTCAGCGGCAGTCAGTGCAGTCTCGATTGTCTCAAAATCCCGCATCTCGCCGACCAGGATGACGTCTGGATCTTGCCGCAAAGCGCCGCGAAGCGCGTTGGCAAAGCTGTGGGTGTCGACGCCAATTTCACGCTGGTTGACTATGGAGCGGCGATCCCGAATAAGAAACTCGATGGGATCCTCGATGGTCATAATATGCGAGGTTCGCTCGGAGTTGATCTGTTCAATCATCGCCGCAAGGGTGGTGGATTTTCCTGAGCCGGTGGTTCCCGTGACCAGGATTAGACCTCGGTGCTCCTGGGAAATTGTCTTGACGACGTCGGGGAGATTCAATTCTTCAACGGTCTTGACTCCGAAGGGAATCACCCGGAGAACGATTCCAATTGCCCCACGTTGCTGAAAGACATTCACCCGGAAACGACCCAGCCCGGCGATTCCGTAGGCCAGATCGGCTTCGCGTTGCTCTTCAAACCGTGCCTTCTGCACCGGATTCATCATGGAGAAGGCCATCGCCTTGATTTCCTCAAGGGTGATGCGCTCACCATCACGCAGTGGGACCAATGCACCGTCCACACGAAATAGAGGCGGAAGCCCCATCTTGAGGTGGATATCCGATGCCCCGCCTTTGACCGCGACCTTCAGAATCTCTTTGAGTTCCATGCCATCCCGTTTCCGCTAGTCGTCCGCTTGAACTTTGAAATGTGCCCGGCTCGCCGAGGGCGGCCCAAAGCCCCCGACGATCCCGTCGCCCAGGGGTGTACCTGTGTTTTCGACCATTTAGGCCTGGTCCTTGAGCGTCCGAATCCAGCAATTCATGCGCAACGCGCGGACCACGCGTCGGCCCGACCAGACCGGATAGTCGGAACCATGGCTCTCCTAGACGCCTGGGGCCACCCCGCTCTCCTACTGCGGCCCGGGCAGGCAATTCCCTGCGCCTCGGAGGAGTTCCAGATCTCTGGAGGGGGGCTTCTGGAGAAGTGCTTGAAGCGGCTCTTGGGCTCTTGGGCTCTTGGGCTCTTGGGCTCTTGGGCTCTTGGGCTGAAATAGTGACTGGGGTGGATGAAAGAGTGGGGATTCGAATTAAAAACGATCAGAATAAATTTCTTTCCTCTAAGACGTGCGGAATTGACCGAAGCCTTGTCCGCGCCCCCCGGGTCCTCGCTCCGCCCGAAGGCGAAACCCCCAGAGCCCGAGGGGTGCGGTTAATTGTGGGGCCGGCTTCAGACCGCGCAGGTTCGGCAGTTCAAACCGACACCCCCTATTTCTCGTCCAACGGCTGTTCGGGAGCGGGCTCCAGAGGCTTTGCGAAGACGGGCAGCTTTAGACCGCGCGATGCGTACACCTCTTCGGTCAAGCGCGCGCAGGCGTCCGGATTTTCCTTCATGAAGCGGCGTGCGTTCTCTCGCCCCTGGCCGATGCGCTCGCCGCCATAAGAATACCAGGAGCCACTCTTCTCGACGAAACCACCTTCCACTCCGAGATCAAGAAGGTCGCCTTCCCGCGAGATGCCTTCATTGTAGATGATGTCGAACTCGGCCTGCCTGAACGGCGGCGCCACCTTGTTCTTGACGACCTTCACCCGTGTCCGATTGCCCACCACGTTGTCTCCATCCTTGATCGCGGCAATTCGGCGCACATCGATTCTAATCGAAGAGTAAAACTTGAGCGCGTTTCCACCTGTGGTCGTTTCCGGGCTGCCGAACATCACCCCAATTTTCATCCGAATCTGGTTGATAAAAATAATGGAAGCACCCGACTTGGAGACCGTCCCGGTGAGCTTACGCAGTGCCTGGCTCATGAGCCGGGCTTGCAGACCCACATGATGGTCCCCCATGTCCCCTTCGAGTTCGGCCCGAGGGACTAGGGCAGCCACTGAATCGATAACCACCAACTCAATCGCCCCGGAACGCAGAAGAACGTCAGCGATCTCCAGAGCCTCTTCGCCGGTATCGGGTTGGGAAACCAGCAATTCCTCCACATTGACACCCAGGCGCCGTGCATAGTTGACGTCGAGAGCGTGCTCGGCATCGATGAAAGCGGCGACGCCCCCCGCCTTCTGGATCTCGGCGATCGCGTGAAGCGTCAGGGTCGTCTTTCCGCTGGATTCCGGCCCGTAGATTTCGATCACGCGTCCACGGGGATAGCCCCCTATCCCGAGCGCAATATCGATGCTTGGGCCTCCGCTCGAAAAACACGGTACGCTGGCGCTGGCCCCGTTGTTGTCCATCGTTTGGATCGATCCTTTGCCGAACTGCTTTTCAATACTCGAAACAGCCAGCTCTATCGCATTTCGCTTTGCGGCATCCTGATCCTTTCCCCGCAAATCGCTTTTCGCTCCGAACTTTGCTTCGTTCTTCGCTCCGAACTTTGCTTCGTTCTTCGTCTCATTTTTGGCACCAGCCTTTGTTTTCGCCATGGCCTGCACTTCCTCCATACTTTCTTGGGCGCGACCTGAATCGATCGAGCCATTGTGGGGTTTGTCTTTTTGTGGTCCTGAAACCGTATCCGCAGACCTGGGGTCCGTTGATCAACCGGGCGTAGATCCGCCTCCACTTCGCATCAAGCTGGGTCCAACGAGTTCAAGCCCCAGCAAAAGCCGCCTTACCCAATCGAGCGCCACTTGGGCAGTCAATTGGCGATGCCGTAATCGGTCTACGGAAAACACGAAATGCTCCACCGCCACACCCTCCCCAGCGGGCTCCCCTGGAGCCGCTTCCGTCGAATCCGTCGAACTTGCCCCACCCAGCGCCTGCTCCTGTGGTGCCCCCCAGGCGATGGCGAGATAAACCAGACCCACCGGTTTTTCATCGGACCCACCTCCAGGCCCGGATATTCCCGTAGTGGCGATTCCAATATCCGAACCAAAGCGTTCTCGAACCTCGATCGCCATCGCTCGGGCTACGGGTTCGGAAACCGCTCCATGCGCCGCGAGCAACGCTTCGGGCACGCCCAATTGCGTCTGCTTGGCGCGATTCGCGTAGGCGACAACACCCCCCAAAAAATAATCCGATGAACCGGGAACATCGGTCAGTTTTTGAGCAATCAGACCCCCGGTACACGATTCGGCAACGGCCACCGTCCGCTCTTTTTCAGCCAGCAGTTGACCCACCACCGCTTCGAGGGTCTGGTCGCCCTCGCCATAAATGAGATCACCGATACGCTCGCGAATAACTGCAATCACCCCTTCAATACGCGCATCGGCCTCGCTAATCGAAGCACCTCGGGCAACCACTCGTAGGAAATTGTCGGGGAAGCTCGTGCGAAAGGCGAGCTCGGTTTGGCCATCCTTCGCTATATCCGAGAGCTCCCCCTCGAGCGTGGACTCTCCCATGCCGAAAGTCCGCAGCAACCGGGCCCTGACCCGGGAAACGACTTGGTTTCCCTCGAATCGGTCCGCGATTCGGGGCAGAACCTGCTCGTCCATCATGAGGGAGAGCTCACGGGGAACTCCCGGCATGCAAAAGACGAGGGTTCCCTGTTCTTCCAGCAAAAAACCCGGCGCGGTCCCGACCGGGTTGGCCAGGATTTCTGCCCCGGCCGGGAAGAAAGCTTGTTTGCGATTCGTGTCGTTCATTTCACGACCGATCCGCTCAAAAAATGCCCGAAGGTTCTCGAAGCTGGACTCGTCAAACTCAAGGGTCCGCCCCAATGCATCGGCCAGAACTTCCGTTGTGAGATCGTCCCGCGTAGGCCCAAGTCCTCCGGAAACAAGCAGTAGATCGCTCCGCGCAACGCCCCGATGAAACGCATCCCGCATGTCTTTGGGATCGTCGCGTACCGAGCTCTGGTAGTGGCACTCCACATCGAGTTGCAACAGCCGAGAGGCCATCAGCGCTTTGTTCGAATCGACTATTTCACCGCGCAGGACCTCGTCTCCGATCGTCAAAATTTCCGCCTTCATTCGACGAACCCCACCAGAGCCGCCGCCTGAGCGGCTTGTAGCTTCAGGACAACGAGAACGTACGCGGGAACCATGACCACGAGGGCAGCCAAAAATCCCGCCACAATGTCATCTGCCATAACACCCGCCCCACGCTTGAATTTATCTTCTGCCCACTTCACCGGCCCCGGCTTGCGAATATCAAACCACCGAAATGCGACGAATCCGGTCACAACCAGCAACCACCAGATGTCGATTCTTGCGAATCGCGTCGATTCCAGACCCGGAATCTCCAACCCGCCGAGCGCAATCTCGTTCAGGAGGACCAACGGGAACAGGGCAATCAACTGCCCTACGAACTCGTCGATCACAATCCGGCCGTCATCGTGGTGTCCGAAATAGGACTCGGCAGCGCTCGAAGCCCAAACGCCCAAGCCTGAGAACCCCACCAAAACCAGTCCGTAGAGCGGCCCGCCCAAACGGTGAAGGCCAAAGGTGAACACCGCGACCGCGACCAATGCGCCCCAGGTCCCGGGGGCCCATGGCCCAAACCCCACACCCCCGGTCGTGGCGATCCAGACCGCGGGCCCGGCAGCCGATGCGCCGGCGGAACCGGGCAACGCCGCGGCCCCCCGTTCGGCCTTACGGCGGCGGCCTGAAGATGCCGTTACGGAGGGGCGTGATGAAGTGTCTAAGGAGGGGTGTGACGCGGCGTCTAAAGAGGGCATCGGCTCACTCCGTTGACCCGCCGATCCCGAGCCAGCGGGCGATCGCTGGCCCTCGGGTTCGGAATCAGTGGAAAGAGGTTGGCCGTCGATGCCGGCCCCTGAAGCCTCACGACCGACGCCGCCAGCGGCAGAGTCGCCGCTTTCGGATCGACGAGACCCCTCAGAAGTTTCTGTTTCTATTGACTTTTTTCGTTCTCTCAGAAGTTCATCTCGATCCGGGAGACCCTACGGAAAGTCGGTCGTTCGGGGCACAGCCGGGGGGGCGGCAGCACCGCAACATTAGCGGGCCGTGCTTCAGCCCGTCAAGAATAAGCGAAAGAAAGGTGAAAATGAATCGAAGCCGTGGCGCCCAGGTTTTCTCCCGCCATGTCTGAAAACCGTACCGTGAGATCAAGCCATTCCCGCCTCCGAGCGGAGCGGGCCAGGCGCTACACTGCCCCGCCTGATGCGTGTGCTCGGTCTCGATCTCGGCGGAAAACGGATCGGCCTCGCGGTCTCGGACCCCGAGGCCACTATTGCCTTTCCGGCCGGGATCCTGCCCAGCGCGGGTCGGAAGGCCGATATCGCCGCGTTATGCGCTCTCATCGTCGAACGCGAGATCGGCGCCGTGGTGGTGGGACTTCCGCGTCACATGGATGGCCGGTATGGGCCCGAGGCCGCGGCAGCCGAAAAGTTTGCCGCAGCTCTCCGGAAAGCATCGGGCCTGGCCGTTGAAACCCTGGATGAACGCTGGACGAGTCAGGAGGCCGAACGCAGCCTCCAAGCTCAGGGCCTCAACACCCGACGGAGCCGGGCCCACGTGGACGAAGTGGCCGCCGCCATTATCCTGCGCACTTACCTCGAACTCAACCGGAACACGGCCCACACTCAAGGGCAAGAGGACGATTGATGCCGCGACTCCTCGCAGGCACCCTGACCGCTCTGATCCTGGCTGGCCTTGCCAGCATCCACTATGGACGATCACTTCTCGAACCGGTCTCCTCCGATCCGCAGTCCGTTCTCTTCACCATTGAAAGCGGCGCGTCCTTTGCGGCGGTGACGACCCGGCTCGAGAATCGGGGACTGATCCGAAGCGCCCGGGCGGCAACAGCGATCGCTCGGTTCCAAGGGCTCGACCAACAACTGCACGTCGGCGAATACGAGCTCTCCGCCAGCGCTAGCACCCAGGAAATTCTCGGGACGATCACCGGAGGGCCTGTCAAAACTTGGCCCGTGACTCTGCCGGAAGGCAGCCGGGCCGTGGATATCGCCGCCCGGCTGGAGGCGAAGGGCCTGGCCAACGCGGCCGAATTTTTGGGGGTGGTCGCTGACAGAGGCTTCGCCGAGGAACTGGGCGTTCCCGCCCACGGACTCGAAGGCTACCTGTACCCGGATACCTACAGCTTGCCCCGAGGCCTCTCGCCCCGGCAAATCGCTCGAATCATGGTGAAGCAATTTGATCGTGTCTGGGAGACACGGATTGCGGCACTCGCCAGGGACTCGGCCCTTTCCAAAAACGAAATTGTGATTCTCGCGTCCATCGTAGAGAAGGAAACCGCCGCCTCCGAGGAGCGACCTCTGATTGCTTCGGTCTTCCTCAACCGCCTTGGGCGGGGCATGCGACTGGAAACCGATCCCACCGTGATCTATGGAATCCCGGATTTCGATGGAAACCTTCGGAAAAGGCATCTCAACGACGCGAGTAACCCTTACAACACCTACAGGATCCCAGGCCTCCCACCCGGCGCCATCGCGAATCCTGGAGCCGAGGCAATGTTCGCGGTTGTCAGCCCCGACAGTTCGGAGTTTCTTTACTTTGTTTCACGCAACGACGGCACGCACCAATTTTCAGCCACCTATCGCGAACACGTGAACGCCGTAAACCGCTACCAACGCCGCCGACGGCGATGATCTCCGACAAATTCTAGCCTTGAGCTATCGATCCGGCCGAAGGCTAAGAGCGAGGAGATGCACGGCACGTTCTCCGCTAATCGTGGTCAGCAGTGTGGTGAGCTTCGGACCCTGTTCGCGACCGATCAGGAGATCGTAAGCAACAGGGCAGAATGTCTTCAAGCTCAAATCGGTCTCGTCACAGAGGCTCTGCATGTGGGGGATCAGATTTCCTTCTGAGATGTCCGGCTGGTTGTTCAATACCTCCACCAAGCGCTCCAGCACCGTACGTTGGTCGGGAGTGAGCGGCCGCGTCACGGCCTGGGTGCGCACCCGATAACGGAAATTCTCGGGCGCGTATTCCTCAATCCAGCGCCAGCAACATTCTGCACGCTGACGAAAAGATCTCCTCTCCTCGTCACTCGAAATGTCTCCCATGGCTTCGTAGCGTGCGAGACTTCGATCGACATCGCCGTCGTAGGCCTGCAAAATGACGGACAGACCTCGAAAGCCCGGAACGAAGGGAACGGGACTCCCTGGCTCAATTCGAACCGCCGCAACCGAGGACAACTCGAAAGTGCGCCTAGCAATCCTTCTCTTTTTGTCCGCCTTGCTTCCGTCCTCTGCTTCGTGGGCCAATCGCCGTGCTCGATCAAAATCTTCATAAAGCTTGATGACATCGAGATCGAATGAGATCTGGAACTCGCTGCCGGGGCGCTGGCTGGCAAATATCCAGCGCAGCATTTCTGGTTCGTAGATGGCGAGGCAATCGGCCACGGTCACGACATCTCCGGACGAACTCGAGATCTTTCCGCCCCTACCCTTCACTCGAACAAAATCGTAGGCGACGTATTGCGGAGCTTCGCCCTTGTAGACCTCTGCGACGATTTCCCGTCCCGTGTCGTAGCTCCCCCCGGCGCTGCTGTGATCTTTGCCACCAGGCTCAAAAGCGACGTCTTCATGGCACCAGCGCATGGGCCAGTCTACGCGCCAGGGAAGCTTCACACTCCCACCCTCTCGCAGGTCCACGGAGCCTTCGTGGTGGCAAGTGCGACACCCGTACTCGACGATCCATTCTCCCGGCCAGGAGAAAGTGATCTCGTCTCGCCCGCAGGCATCGCAAAACCCAGACAGAGGAAGCCAGTCTTCGTCCAGGGGTTGGGTACGGTGGGCGTTCAAGATCGAACGCAGAGTTCTCCGTTCCTCCAGGGCCTTGCGTATGCCTTCGGCGTAATCCCCCGCGCGATAACGAATCGATTGCCGGATGAACTCGGGTTTGATTCCCAGAGGCCCGAGACTCTCCTCAAAAAGGGCAATGAAATGCGAGGCGTAGCTGTCCTCTTTACCGTAGGGATCAGGAACATTGGCCACGCTCCGGCGGAGGTTTTCCTCGAGCATTTCGGGATGCGGGACACCCTGGGGAACTTTTCGAAAAACATCGAAGTCGTCCCAGGAATAAATAAAGCGTACTTCGACTCCCTGGTCGCGTAGGGCCCGGGCAACCAGATCGACGCTCATCACTTCTCGGAAATTCCCGACATGCACGACGCCCGAAGGCGTGATGCCGGCGGCAACTGTTAGCCGCCTCTTCCCCGCGTGGCCTTCAAGGGTGCGGCGAGCCGCGTGATCCGCCCAGTGCGAGAAATAGGAATCTGACTTTTTGCGCTGCGACTCGCGTATACCCTTCATCTCGGCCAACTGTCGCCCAGCAGCGGGATGGGCGCCAACGAAAGGGAGAGTCGCCGTTCGAATCAGACATTTCCTTGATCAGAAGCCGTCTTGAATTTCAGAGTGACTCACCCTGCCCAGGTCAATAATGGGAGTACAGCACCGGACAAGGATCGAATACAGAGGCCTCCACAAAATGAAAGCGGACGCCATTTCGGACGCCCGCTTCCTTCCGTTCCCCGCGATTCAAATTTTATGACCGGGCCCTAAACTCGGGCAACCTCACGCAGCAAGCCAAGATCGTCCAGGGCTTTCCCCGCACCCTGGACAACCGCCGAATAGGGATCATCGCTGTGGATGATCGGCAACTGAGTCTCCGCTCGAAGAACCTGATCCAGATCGGTGAGCAAAGAACCGCCACCCACCAGCATTATTCCCCGATCCACGATATCCGCGGCCAGTTCCGGAGGAGTCTTCTCAAGCGTCCGATGCACCGTCTCCACGATCGCGTGAATTGGCTCGAGGAGAGCTTCGCGAATTTCGCTACTGCTGATTTCCACGACCTTCGGGATGCCGGCGATCAAGTCCCTGCCCTTGATTTCCATTGTCGAGACTTCGGTGTCCACCGAAGCGGTCCCGATAGCCATCTTCACGGTCTCAGCCGTCCGTTCGCCGATTAGCATATTGTACTTGCGACGGACGAAGTTGATGATCGCCTCGTCCATCTTGTCGCCACCAGTCCGTACCGATTCCGAAGTCACAACGCCTGAAAGCGAAATCACTGCCACATCAGTCGTTCCGCCACCGATATCCACCACCATGTTTCCCGTGGGCGCGGTGACGTCCAAACCAGCTCCGATGGCTGCAGCCATGGGCTCGTCGATCAAATAAACTTCGCGCGCACCCGCGGAGAGCGCGGATTCACGAACCGCCCGGCGCTCCACATTTGTAATGCACGGCGGAACACAGATCACGATTCGAGGCCGGGCCAAGACCCGTCGATTGTGCGCTCTTTGGATGAAGTAGCGAAGCATCGCTTCAGTAATCTCGAAGTCGGCGATCACGCCGTCTTTGATCGGACGAATCGCCCGGATCGAGCCAGGTGTTCGGCCAAGCATCTCTTTGGCGGCGTGCCCTACTGCGAGGACACGCTGTCCTCCGCCATCGTTCTTGTCAACGATGGCGACCACACTCGGCTCGGAGCAGACAAGCCCCTCACCGCGGCCGTAGACCAGGGTGTTAGCCGTACCGAGATCGATAGCGAGATCGTGAGAAAAACGGCCTACAAGGGAGTCCAACAACATTTCCAAAATCCTTCTGGGCCACTCAATTCGGTCGACATAACCGGATTGGCCCCTTTCCCATGCGTATCGGCAAATGGCCCGCAATCCTTGAGGCACTCCAAGCGATCATTGGCCACTTTTCTGACACCCGGGCAGGACGCTGGAAACGAAAGGCGGCGACACGGCGAGGCTGAGCCGGCGACCGCCGGGCAGAGATCGTTTGGAGGTCAAGCCCCACGGGGGGAGGGGGCAGAGATCCTCGGCCAGCCCAGCAGAAAAGGGCTCTGGCACGCTGCTGCCAAGCTACTCCGCCGTCGGCGCCAGACCGGACGGCTTCGGGGGGCCTTCTCCCGTCGTCGGCTCGTGTTCCACCAGACGCTGCAGTTGCTCCAAGTCGGCGCTCAGATCCGCGACGCCTAGGCGAACCGTTTCCAAGTGGCCCTGATAGGCTCCCAGTTGATCCCGAACTTCAGCGAGATCCGCCTCCAGGGCGCCGTTGAGTTCGATCAAGGACTCGGCTCGGCGATACTGCCCAACGGCGAGCAGGCCGGCTCCCACCATCAGGAACACAAGCACGCCGACGAGAGTCCGAGCCGCCCAGGGGCGCCGAGTTCTGGCCGAGGGTTCTCCCTTCGCAATACCGGAGGGGAATTCTGAAGCGCCGGTCATATCTTCCCGAACGACACTCAGGCCTGGATTTGGAGATGATCCCATCGACAGCCTTCCTGCTTTGGGGACGCCGAATTCGCACTCGCCACGGAAGAGATCCGAACGCGGTCCAGCGACTCACATGGACAAGCGAGAAGTATATGCACTCGGGCGGAGAATTCGCAAGCAGGACAGGCGCTGCGGACGCGACAGCCGGTGTTCCCCAGACGTGGGGCTACGACTGAATGACGAGTTTCGAGAGGCTCGTTTTTCGGAGATTCGTTTTCTGAATGGTCCGTACCAGTTCAGCCACCTTCTCGGTATTGGTCTCGAAGGGGTTATTGCAGATCACACGAACGTTCAGAAGATTCCCTAGCCGAATATTTGACCAATCGAGGTCGTATTGGATCGAGTGCTCACGGGCCAACTTGATGAACTCGCCACGCATGCGCGCCCGAGTGTCCTGAGGCGGCTCAGTCTTCGCCTGATCCACCTCTTCGTCGGTAAATAGCCGATCGACAGCCCCGTTGCGCTCAAGCAGGTAATAGAGCCCACGATCGCGCTGAATGTCATGGTACTGAAGATCCATCATGAATACCTTGGGGTCGCTCCACGACGTACCGTGACGGTCAATATACGATTCGATTAAACGTCTCTTGATAATCCAGTCGATCTTTCGATCGAGTTTGTTCGGGTCCGTATCCAAGCAATCCAACACGTACTGCCACATCTTCACAGCCAGCTTGTGCTCGTCACTCACCGGATATTGCTCGATATACTTTTGCGCCATTTCGCAGTATTCGCGCTGCATTTCGATGGGCGAATATTCCCGGCCGCTATCGAGTCGCAGCTTTCGCTTGCAGGTGACGTCGTAGGTGATGTCCTTGATCGCCTTCACTGGATTACGAAGGGTGAAATCCTTGTTGATGTAGTTGTCTTCGATCATTTGGAGGACAACAGAGCATGTACCCACCTTGATGAAATTGGTGTACTCGCTCATATTCGAATCGCCCACGATCACGTGGAGACGGCGGTATTTTTCGCGATCTGCGTGGGGTTCGTCCCGGGTATTGATGATCGACCGGTCGTTCGTCGTCGTACCCGAAATTTTCTGATAAATATGCTGCGCTCTCTGGCTCACGCAGTAGTGAACCCCGTCCTGGGTCTGAAAAACCTTGCCCGCGCCGGTGTAAATCTGTCGAGTCACAAGGAATGGAATCAATTGCTCGGCGAGGTAGTAAAAATCAACATCGCGGTCGACAAGATAGTTCTCGTGACAGCCGTAACTGTTGCCCACAAAATCGGTGTTGTTCTTGAATATTGAGAGCTTTCCGGGAATGCCTTCTTCGCGAATTTTCGCTTCCGCATAAAGCTGCAAGTCTTCGAGAATTCGCTCGCCAGCCTTATCGTGAATGATCAACTGCTTGGGCGAAGCACACTCGGGCGTCGCGTACTCTGGGTGGCAACCGGTATCCTGATAGAAACGGGCACCATTCTCCAGAAATACATTGAGAAAATGCTCAGTCGTAATCAGCTTCTCAAAGAGGAAGCGGATCGCCTTCTCAACGGGAAGTGTCTTTCGCCCCTCTGGCGTAAAGATGATCCCGTATTCTGTTTCCACCCCGTAGATGCGCTTTTGCATCTTTTTCACCGCTCATTCGACCGGATCAGCCGAACCCTCTGTGTTGTATCCGTCGCTATCCGTTGTCCAGCATTACCCTCACTTCTTCGACAGAGAGCCGGGTAAACTTGCGACCTGGCCTCGTCCGATCCAGAAGACACACCTCAAGAGTCGCTTCAGTAAGGTTTGAGCCTCTTTCGGACCCCGAATCAAGTGCTTTTTGCCCGATCCTGACCGCATCGCCAGCGCTGAGGCCTGCTTGGTAGTTGCTCCCCAGCCAAGCTTCTACATCGGCTACGTTGCCCCCGATTACGCAGTAGTTGGCGTGGTCGCTGATGAAACCATCGAAATTGACACGGTAGAGTGAGTTCTTCCGGTGATCTTCCCAGCGATCATCCCCGACCTCCGCCACGATAATTTCGATCTCGAGAGGCTTCATCTCACGGGTGAACACTTCCCCAATCGCCTGGGAGTATGCATTCGCCAATGCCTGGCCCACCACATCCTCACGGCTGTACGCGTAGCCCTTGGTATCCGCAAAGCGAACGCCGATTTTCCGGAGCTGGTCAAACTCGCTGAACTTCCCAACCCCGGCAAAAGCAATTCGATCGTAGATCTCCCCGACCTTCGAAAGGCTCGTTGCATTCTCGGCGACCAGCAGGACGCCCCCTGCAAACTCCAGGGCGACGATCGACTTCCCTCGGCTAATTCCCTTACGAGCGAATTCTGCCTTGTCGGCCATGATCTGCTCGGGCGAAGCGTAAAAGGGCATTGTCATGATGACGATCCTCCGTTCGTTCGCCGCGCAAGCGTATCGCGATAGGCACTTTCGATATTCGCCTCAAGGCAGTCCTCCACACCCGCCCTTGAACAAAGTTTCACGATCGGGAAGATTCGACGCTCCAGGTCGATTCCGCCTGTGGCTCGATCCTCATCCGCAGCTGCGGTCAGCGCATCTACAGCGAGCTTGGTGGCCGATTCCTGATCCATATTGGATCGCCAGCCCTGCTTGATCGTTTCCCGAGCGTAGATACCACCCGAACCCGTCGCATCGAATTCGGCCTCCTCATAGCGCCCACCCGTAATATCGAATTTCCAGAGTCGACCACTCCCCCGGCGCAGATCGAAGCCTGCGAAGAGCGGAACAACTGCTAGGCCCTGCATAGCCGCAGGCAAATTTTGACGGATCATCTGGGAAAGCTTGTTGGCCTTCCCGTCAAGCTCAAGCGCTTGGCCTTCGATCTTCTCGTAGTGCTCGAGTTCGACCGAAAGAACTTTTGCCATTTCAATCGATGGCCCGGCAGCTCCCGAAATTGCCATACAGGAATGGTTATCGGTTGCGAACACTTTGACCACGTCCCTAGAGGCAACCGAATGGCCAGCGGTCGCAAGGCGATCCCCCGCAACCAACACTCCGCCCTCGTAGCGCATGGCAAGAACAGTCGTACCGTGCGGAATCGAATCAATCGGCGCTTGACCCATCGCCGACATATTCGGCATTAGCTGCGGCTGTTCAACCTGCAACAGTTCGAAAAAGCTTGACCCCTGATAATTCCCTCGCCAGTCCACCGGTTCCCCCCCCGAGCAAGGCCGCAGCATACTATGCCCCGGCCGAAAAAAGCCTACTGACCTCCCCGCTGGACGTAGTTCTTCACGAACTCTTCGGCATTCTCTTCAAGAACCGAATCAATCTCTTCCATCAAGGAGTCCATATCCTCTTTGAGCTCCTCGCCCTTTTTGGCCATCTTTTGGCCGCCTTCGGACTCGGTCTCTGAAGAATCACCGCCATCTCCCTTGGACTTCTTCTTCTGTTCACCGGATGCTGCCATCCAAATCGAAGCTGAACTATTTGAATCATTCCGGGAGTGTTGATTGATAAATCGTGCCATAGGATGTTACCTCTGTCGCCATTTCGACTACGAATAGCTTATTAAGAATCCAGGTTAGCCAACAGTTCGGACGCAGACTTCGACTGATTCAACAAATCCTCGACATGTGCTCTACTGCCTTTGAGCGGCTCGCTCATCATTATTCGCCTGACAGGTTCCTCGCCCACAGAGAAGGAAATCGAGTCCCAGTTGACACCAAATACCTCCTCAGGAAATCTCCGCAGACACTCACCCCGAAAGAAAGCTCTCGTATCGATCGGCGGGCGGTGAACTGCCTCCATAATCTCATCGTCAGTGCAGATCCTTTCCATACGACCATCTCGCTCCAGCATATAGTAAAGACCTTTATCGGGCCGGGTGTCGTGATACTGAAGGTCGAGCATCTGTACTTTCGGATCTTCCCAATCGAGGCCCTTCCGTTCAATAAAACTCTCGAGAAGGAGCTTCTTGGCTACCCAGTCGATCTCTCGAGCCAGGTCCATCGGATCTCCCTGGAGAGATGTCATGACATGCTGCCACTTATCGAGCACGTCGACCGCCACCGGATCCAGCTTATTCCTCGCCGCGTAGGTCAGCGCCATTTCGAGGAACTCGTTCTGGATCTGAATCGCGGTCATGCGCTTCCCATTCTCAAGCTGCAGTTCGGCTTTCAGTGTGGGATCGTGAGAGACTTCCTTAATTGACCTAACCGGATTGCTTAGCGAAAGGTCTCGGTCAATTGCGCCATCTTCAATCATCGACAGGATAATCGCAGTTACACCGTTCCTGAGATAAATCGTGTATTCGCTCATATTCGAGTCGCCGACAATCATGTGGAGACGTCGATATTTCTCTCTATCTGCGTGAGGCTCATCTCTGGTATTGATGATCGGGCGCTTGACCATCGTATCCAGCGCGACTTCTGTCTCAAAGAAATCGGCACGCTGGCTTATCTGAAAGTCACAGGGGTGATTTCGATTCTCGCTCCCCACCTTGCCAGCACCACAATAAATTTGGCGCGTAGCGAAAAAGGGCAGCAAATTTTCGACAATACGCTTGAATGAAGTACGGCGGTCCATGAGGTAGTTTTCATGGCAGCCATAGCTATTGCCTTTACGGTCGCTGTTGTTCTTGTGCAGCAGCATCACCGCTCCAGCGGGGAGCAATGCATTGGCCTCGCGCCGGCTTACCTCAAGAACTCGTTCCCCTGCCTTCTCGTGAACAACAAGGTCCCGAGCATTGGTTACTTCGGGAGACGAATACTCCGGGTGAGCGTGGTCGACATAGTAACGGGCGCCATTAATCAGAGTCTTGTTGCGGGCGATGTTCTCCTGCTGATTGGGCGTGTATTTTTCTCCGTCCACTTGAAATCCACGTGCATCAGCGAGGGGGTTCTCCTGATCATAATCCCAAAGGATCCGTCCTTCCGGGTCCTCCCTGTAGGCATTCACGAGCAAAACACAACTGGAAATAGGATCGAAATCGGGATCGTTCTTGACGATGATCCCAAACTCGACTTCGGTTCCCATTACCGTGGGTATCGCCATTAACTCTCCCGACTATTCAGTTCATCTGGTGACATGGATGGTACCCATAATCTTCCAGAGGGCCCGAGTTCCCCGAATTCCAACCATCACCACTCCGGTGCCGGGACGAGATCGAATTCGGCACGGAAAACACGCTCTGGTCAGCGCTTCTACAAATATTGACCTTGGCCCGCCGCTACCGTCTCGATCGACTCCTCCTTGCGCTCCATTCCGGTAATCAGCGTACGCACGTTGATTATTCGTTCGCCCTTGCGCCCGGAAATTCGCGCCCAATCGTCGGGGTTGGTGGTATTGGGAAGATCTTCATTTTCCTTGAACTCTTCCCTCACGGACTGAAGCAAGTCCTCAATCTTGATCCCGCGCTCACCATGATCAATGAACCGTTTCACCGCCTTCCGCTTGGCCCGGGCAACAACGTTTTCGATCATCGCACCGCTTGAGAAATCCTTGAAATAGAAGATCTCCCGATCGCCCTTGGCGTAAGTCACTTCGAGAAATTTATTGTCCTCTCCTGTCGAATACATTCCCTCGATCACCTCGTCGATCATCGCGCTACAGAGCTGATCGCGATCCGGGCCGTATTTCGCAAAGCTACTTTCGTGAAGAGGCAAATCCGCCTTTAGGTATTTGAGGAAGATTTCGCGAGCAGCCTTCGCATCAGGCCGGGAGACTTTCACTTTCAGATCGAGACGACCGGGACGCAGGACCGCAGGATCAATGAGGTCCTGACGGTTACTCGCGCCGATCACGATCACATTTTCAAGAGACTCCACGCCATCAATCTCGGAGAGGAACTGGGCGACGACGGTTGCCTCCATATCCGAAGAGACACCCGACCCTCGCATCCTGAAGAGGGAGTCCATTTCGTCGAAGAAGACAACAACCGGAACGTCATGGCTCGCCTTTTCGCGGGCCTTCTTGAAAACTTCTCGCAACTTGCTCTCAGTCTCTCCGACGTACTTATTCAGAAGTTCCGGCCCCTTGACGTTGAGGAAATATGCGGTCGTGGCTTTGCCTGTGCGCGTTTCAATCTTCTTGGCCAGCGCATTGGCCACCGCTTTCGCAATCAAGGTCTTGCCACAGCCTGGAGGTCCGTAGAGCAGGATACCCTTGGGCGGGCGGAGTTGGTGCTCTTTGAAAACTTCCGGGTGGAGGTAGGGCAGTTCCACAGAGTCGCGAAGAATCTCGATCTGGTCTCCAAGCCCACCAATGTCAGAGTAAGTGATATCCGGAATTTCCTCGAGCATGACCTCTTCTACCGACGATTTCGGCATTTTCTCAAACGCATATTGAGTGCGCGGATCCACCATCAGCCGGTCGCCAACGTTCAGCCGCTCCGAGCGCAGCGGTTCGGCGACGGTAACCAGTCGTTCGTCATCGGTATGCCCCGTCACGAGGATCCTTTTGTCATCGACGAAGTCGACGACCGTAACAACCTCCCCGCGCTGGGTATATCCGGCCGATTCGACCACGTTGAACGCTTCGTTTAGGAGAACCATCTGGCCCTCCTCAAGGTGGGCCGGGTCCAGATCCGGGTGAAGATTTACCCGCATGGGGCGACCATCAACCAGTATCTCGACTGTTTCATCTTTGTTTGACCGGAGGAAGAGTCCATAGCCATTTGGGGGAGCACACAGCTTGTCTACCTCTTCTTTGAGAAGCTCCATCTGCTGCTTCGCTTCCTGGAGCATGCCCACGAGCTTTTCATTCTGGCGCTCGGCATCCCTGTGCTGAACGCGGGCTTGGTCGTACCGACGGCGGAGGGTCTCAAAATCTCCCAGCATCCGATCGAGACGGCTACGGAATTCGGCTGAATCGCTGCCGAAGAATCGGATCGCGTCCTGTAGACCTTCGGCGTCGCTTTCCTGCATTCCGCCCGTACGGACGGGGGCATCCCTTTCGGGAAGTTCGCCGGGCTCCGGCGAAGAAATCCGACCCATGACGTCACGTACGAACCCCTTGTGTCCAGCTCCACCGTCTTCCGAATCATGCTCGCTCATGCTTCTCCCTCCTGGTTCACCGGCCTGCACATTGGCAGGAATCCTCGTTCTCTAGTCAAAAGAAGCAAAGATCGTGCCCAAGGCGAGTCACCAAAGGAATTTCAAATGGGGCTTTTACACTCCGTTCCAAATCGAGAGATTACGCCTTCCCAATGCCCAAGCAGCTTTCTCCTCGGGGCCAGAGGCGGGAGAAAAGGTAAACTCTTCAAGGTACTTAGAGGGTGTCCGTTCGCCGCAACCGCGCGCGGAAGGGGGTTCTCGGTAGGGCCTGGAAGGCCGCAGGGGCTACGATCTCTTGATTGACCGGCCGCAGAACTGGAATCTAGTTGGCTAGAAACGTCGAACCCCCTGACATTTCGGTTCTTTTGCTCGTTTTGCAGTCTATCGACTCGCATTTTAGTGTCAAGCACCGGACCCGCAGAGGAAGATTGTAAAGCTTTGTTTTAAAACAGTTCTCAGCTGAATCGCGCCGGCCAGGTGTGCCAAGCCGCCGATGAGTCACTAGAAACATTGTGGCTGGGTGTCAGGCCCATGCGTTTCCAAAAAAATACCCTTTGATCGAGGGGAGAAAGCATCAATTCGGTCGACCTTGCAAGAAAAACCTGCGATCGAGAAGCCAATCGAACCATTCGCCTGCCGTTGATGTGCCGGAAAACGGACGCCACTTGTCAAGAAACGTACCTTCTCGGCCACTCGGTACCCGGGGGCACCAAATTTTGCAGACTCAGCCTGAGAGAAAAAAACTTCCTCTATTGGGCAGAAAAGACTGCACGGGCCGTTTTCTACTCAAATGGGGGTGCTTCGCGGAGAGAGGCCCTTCGCGGAGCCCAATTTCACGGCCACTCCGAAAGATCCAGTACTTCGACGCCCTTGGGCCGGGCAAACTCGAACTCCGCGGAGCCTGGCGATTGATTCACCGCGATGCCCGAAAGCAGAATCGAGGTGCGGTTCCCAAAGAGGTCCACTATTGAGGTAGCTGTCACTAGTCCACTTTCACGATGCGCGGTGACAAAAAGGCGCTCGTAGCTCGCGGCCTGCCTCGGCTCGAGTTCCACTTCCACAGTGGTCGCCGTGCAACTCGATGTTGAGGCTGTAAAGGTCTCCTCTAGTTGCCCAGAACCGAAAAGGAATTGCAAAGCAGCACCAGCCAGATACCCCTCGTCCAACCGGATTCGGGTAACTTGAGCGGCCCCTATATCGTGAACCCATAGGGTCTTGCCATCGCTGATTACTGCACTGGCTTCGGGCTCTCGATAGTTCCAGCGCATGCGACCCGGCTTGGCGAAGAGGACATCTCCGCGACTTACCTCTTGCGCTGGAAGCGAACCGCCCAGCAGCACCGACTGCGTTTTCTGTTCGAACTTCGCACTCAGGTCTTCAATCGTGTCGTAGCGCCGCTGGACAAGAGCAAGGGTGGCCAGGGTCGGCGGACATTCGCCGGCAGGAGAACCGATGCCCTTACGGGCCACAGGCTCGGCAGCCCGGATCTCGGCCAACGCCAGCGGAATCAGGGCGAGTGCCAAAATGATGCCTGCGACCCGACGGCTATTCACCATTCTGATCGCGGAGAAACACTTCCCTGGGACGGTTGCCCACTTGCGCCCCTATCATGCCGTCCTGCTCCATCTTCTCGATAATCCGAGCCGCACGGTTATAGCCAATCTTGAGCCGCCTTTGGACATAGGAAATCGAGGCGTTCCTCGTCTCGGCGACAATCGCCACCGCTGGATCAAACATCTCGTCGACGTCCTCGTCCGTCTCGTTCGAGGAATCGGAACATTCCTCGGTAAAGCGAACCAACTCCTCGTCAAATATCGGCTTACCCTGATTACGTAAAAAGGTGACCAGTTCCACCACTTCCTTTTCGCTGACAAAGGGCGCGTGGAGTCGGTCCAGCAGCGCCGTCCGAGGCGGAAGGAAAAGCATATCACCGAGCCCAAGCAGGCTCTCAGCGCCTTTCTGATCCAGAATCGTCCGTGAATCGATCGCCGAAGATACCTGGAACGAAACCCGCGAGGGGAAGTTTGCCTTGATGACTCCGGTCAGAACGTCCACGCTCGGTCGCTGCGTCGCCAACACAAGGTGAATGCCCGCCGCTCGAGCCATCTGGGCCAGGCGCTGCAGGGACTCCTCCACCTCTTTCGCCACCATCACCATCAAGTCGGCCAACTCATCGATTACCACCACGATATAGGGCAACGGTGCCCACTCGACCCTCTGGGGCTCCTCCGTGCTATTCCCCGATTTCGGCTTGAGTTCGAAGCTTGTGTTTCCGTTCGCGATTTCCTCGCGTGCTTTGGCATTGAATTGGTCGATATTGCGCACCTGGACCGAGCCCATCATTAGATAACGCTCTTCCATTTTCCTTACCACGCCCTGAAGAGCCGCCGCCGCCTTCTTGGGATTGGTCACAACGTCCGCAATCAAGTGCGGAATACCTTCGTAAATCGACAGTTCCAGCAGCTTGGGGTCGACGAGCAGAAGTTTAAGCTCATCGGGCGTCGCTCGGCACAGCAGCGAGCAAAGGAAGGCATTTAGGAACACGCTCTTACCCGTTCCCGTCGAACCGGCCACCAGGAGATGCGGCATCTTGGCCAGGTCTGAGGTCACCGGGTTGCCGAAGATGTCCATCCCCATAGCAACCGCCAAGGTCGATTCGTTATTCCGAAAGCTCTCACTGTCGAGGAGTGTCCTCAAGTACACCACCTCCCGAGTCGGATTGGGGACCTCGATTCCAACGACGTTCTTGCCCGGAAGCGGAGCAATTATTCGGATTGAAATAGCCCGAAGCGCCATCGCGAGATCGTCAGTTAACCCTACGATCTTATTCACCTTGATCCCGGCTGCCGGTTCGTACTCGTACATCGTGATCACCGGACCCGGGTGAACTCGAACAACCGTGCCCTGCACCCCGAAATCCGCCAGCTTTTTCTCCAGAATACGGGAATTCATGAGCAGGCTGTTGCGATCGAATTTGCGCGAATCTTCGGGAGGCCGAGTAAAGATCGAGGAGTCGGGCAGCTGAAATGGCCCCGAGAGACCCTTCTCTTGGAATTCGAAAGTCTCCTGCTCGGGTTTGCGGTCCCGCTCGCGCTCCTCCACGTGGTCGACGATCTGCGGGCCAGTACCAGTCCGGCCCTTGGGCGACGGCCCGGGACCGGCCAAGCGCGTACCAGCCACCCGCACCGCGGATTCGGACCCGGGCTCACTTGCGGCTTCTGGCGCCCGCAGTTCGGCTACCCGGCTACGACGAGCGCGCTGCTCTTTCCACACCACCAAAGAAGCCCAGATCCGGCGAAGCCCCTCAAGACCACTCCGAAGAGCCTCGAGCCCGGCCCCAAATGCGCTCTGGCTCAGCCCCCACGCACCCACCAGAACCCTGGCCAAAAGACCACCCAGCTTCCTCGCTCCGCTTCCCACCGCCGCGAGCGCCGATCCGGTGGAAATTCCGGTCACGCTGAGCAAGCCCACCAAAAGAATCAAGCTATTGACCAACAAGGCACCCCAACGGCCGAGAAGGCGGACTTCGTTATCCACCAAATTGCTTCCGAGGAGGCCTCCCGGGAGGCCTGCAAATTGATACGGAATCAAGTCGACCAAGAGAGGCGGAAGGCAAGCCACCGAAACGATCAGAAAACCACTGCCCACCCAGAAACGCGACTGGATGGGCGGAACGCCCTGCCCCAGGATCAAGCGGCCCCCGAGGAAACCCGCCGCCGCAACGAAAACCGTCGCCCCGAACCCCATCAGCCAAAAAAGGCCGTAGGCAAGGCTGGCGCCGATTGGGCCGGCTTGGTTGACCACTTCCCGGCCCAGGGGCCACAGGGAGGGGGAGTCCCCAGGCGCGTAAGTCGCCAAGGCAAGGCCAGCCAGAGCGGCCGAGCCCATCAAAAAGATCCCCGCCGCCTCGGAAGCGCGCCTAGAAGCCGCTGTCGGCTCTTCAGCCGCAGAGTCTCGACGGGCCTTACGGCCCTTCACGGCAGCTTTAGCCACGGAGCCCCAAACCCCAATCGTCATTTTCGCAGCGGTGTACCGCCAAGTTCACTTCCCTACCCCCCCGGAAAAGGGAAAGAGGCCTTAGAATACCGCCCCCCCCAGACCCCCGCCATGCCGCCCCTAAGCAATCCACGAGTACCGAGCGTTACCCTTGACTCTCCGCGTCGCGCGGGGATGCTTCCCCCGAGTCCCTCAATCTCAAAGCCCCAAAGGAGATCCCCCCCAAATGGCAGGCATCAACAAGGTCATTCTCATTGGCAACCTCGGGCGCGACCCCGAACTCCGCTATACCCAGAACGGTCAGCCGGTAGCGAATTTTAGCCTCGCGACAAGCGAGAACTGGACGGACAAAAGCAGCGGTGAAAAAGTCGAGAAAACTGAGTGGCACCGGATCGTGGTCTGGGGTCGGACCGCGGAGCACTGTAGCCAGTACCTTGCCAAGGGCAGAACCGTCTACGTCGAAGGACGACTACAAACTCGTGATTGGGAAGACAAAGAAGGCCAGAAGCGCAGCACCACCGAAGTAAATGCCCAAACCGTGCAGTTCCTAGGCAGCCCCAAAGGACAGGGTACAAGCGACTCCGACCAGAATCAGGGCCCGCCGCAGAATACGATGGGCCCAAGCGGCCCACCGGCTGACGGAGACGACGTCCCCTTCTAGTCTTGCCATGGGCTTCCGACACTGGGGCTTCTAGTGGGTCTTCTAGTGGGTCTTCCCCCAACACAATCTCCGCTGGCCGGAATTTGCCCTCCGGCAGCGGAGCGGTCCATTCAAGCGCTGAATCGTGTGTTCTGCGCACAGGCCCGGAGTACGAGTTTTTCGCTCGCGGCTCAAAAGCACCAAAGGCGCAGAGAGATCCCGTGCCGGGGCTTGGTTCGGATCAGTGTCGACGACCCAGCGTGCGGAGTTCCCTGACGAGCGTATCGATCTTCGCTCGACTACTCCCAGTGAGCTCGTCGAACTCCACGCCCATACCCGATGGAATTCCTGAACTGCCATCGGTCGTCCTCACGACTCGACCCGTAGTTTCGATTCCGCCGCCGCTCCCGGGCAAATTGAAATAAAGCGCGATCTCAGTCCCCACCGGACTGGGCTTGTCGGTTTCGATGAACAAGCCACCCTCGTTGATGTCCCGGGTAAACTCCGAGAAAATTTCATCTACGGTTGAGTAGTCGATCTGAACCATCAACTCCGCCCTTTGGGCACCTCGACGTTCCGCCTCCAAAAACTCTTCGGGCAACACGTGGTCCCGCAGGCTCAATTTGGCCATGCCTAGCCTCCCCCGACCACATTGGGTCGCACGAGATCTATCGACCAAACTGGCTGTCGCCATGAGCCCCGTTGCCCTCAAACCGGCGACCAATTGCCAAAATCGCACCCCAACAGGCAAGTCGAGAGAGAACCCTTTGATTCATGGCGCCAATTCCGAGCGTCAGCGACTCAGTTGACCGTGTTCCTGAAAGCTGTAAAAACCGCGGTCCGCCACCACCACATGGTCCACGATGCGAATCCCGACGATCTCGCCGGCCTCGACCAGCCTGTGGGTTACGTTCAAATCCTCAGCACTCGGTTCCGGATCCCCGCTGGGATGATTGTGGACAAGAACTAGCGCAGCGGCAGCCGACCGAATCGCTGGACGGAAGACTTCTCTCGGATGGACCAGACTCGCCGTCAGCGTCCCCTGCGAAATCTGAGACTCACCGATCACCCGATTGCGCCCGTCGAGCAGAATCACCACGAAGTGTTCCTGGCGCCGACTCCTCATGCGTTGATGAAAATGACGATACACATCTCGCGGACCGCTAATCCTGCCTCCTCGTGTAAGAGACCGCGTTGCCAGTCTGCGCCCAATTTCAACCGAGCCCAAAAGCGAAGCCGCCTTGGCGGGGCCGATTCCGGGAATTTTTTGCAGTTCAACAAGAGAAAACATCGCAACGGCATCAAGCCCGCCACAACTCGCAAGGAGGCGCTCAGACAACTCCAGCGCAGACTCTTCGCGCCTGCCCGTTCGGAAGATCAGAGCGAGGAGTTCAGTATCTGCCAGGGGTTCAATGCCTACCCGAAGAAGCCTCTCCCGCGGCTGATCGGCACACGCGCTAGAAGCGGCCCCTTCATGGGTTGCGGAGATTCTCTCGGAATACGTCCGCGCAGTCGGCTTTGATCGAAACAATCAAAATCTCCCGGGACCGGGAACCGAACGACTATAGCGGGCCCTTCCAAGCCAGGCATTCCGCAGAGAGTGATTGGGTCAGTCTGAAGCGCGACACTCTTCTTCCTGCGCCTGGGCGCGGCTCAAAAACTTCGTGAATTCCTCCAACCGCAACTCTGGTGCCAACAAGCTGCGGAGCGATTCCACGCGTTCCCTCCGCTCGACCTCTAAACCGGCAACAAAAGACCTCAGCAGCACCAAAAAGCCCCTAGCACCCCCGGAGTTACTCATCGCCATCTCAAGTTCTATGGGGGATTCGGGACGCAACTGCGTTCCATCGACAAACTCAACTGAGTTATCCACCGAAAGATCTCCCATTCGCCGCATCGCGGCACGCAAGTAAGGATCTGTAAAGCTTCCGTTAGGCCGAAGCGCTCGTGCCAGGGATCCCGGATCGAGTTCGTCGCGTAATACAGAGTCGAAAGTCAGGGCACAACCGCTCACATCGGCTTCGGTCAGCCGAGCCAGTGCATTCATCGCAGCCTCAACCCGATCCGAATCGGATCCCGAAGGAACCAAGCTCACGCCAAATACATGGAAATCGCGAGGCGCGTCGTAGGCTTGTTTCGACCGCACTTCCAAAATCGGAGAATTCTCACCCAAAACCAACTTCACCATCAGATCCTCACCCAACTGCTGGGAATAGCTGTTCTCAATCAGCGGGCTTTCGATTTCGCTGACGCTGAGTCGGGCGTCTTCGGAAATTGCCGTCTCTGTTAAAATTATGCCGTAGCCGTCGCTGGCCTCCTGCAACCTGAATGTCAGCGCCTCAGCGGTCAAGAACGAGATGGTCGTACGACCGGCGAAATAACGACTCGATACATGGTCAAGCCGATTGGGTAGCGGAACAAGGTTCAGGACTAGGTCCTCAATCTTTTGGTTCAGCCCAAAGGTAATTGACTTTTGCCGATAGCCCTCCGCGAAGGCCCTAATCGTCAACGAGTCCCGAGAGCCGGTTTCCAGTCGGGAGGGCAACAAAACCGTCAAGGGCGATTCCGCTTGTTCAAAGCGCTTCTGGAAACCAGAACGTACGTAGAACAAGTCAAGATATCCGCCGGCCGGGGTAGTATGAATAACAATTTCGCGAGCCGAATACATGTAATCGCTGCCACGAACCACGGAAACCAGGGGGGCCGAGAGGTAGCGCAAACCCCAAGGTGCTGGGCTCTCTGGACTCATGTCCAGGAGTTCACCGGCCGACTCTGCCCCCTCATCCGACCAGGAAATCGATGCGATCGAGAGCGCCGCAAGGAAGTACACCCCGGCTTCGCGCCATCGACGAAGAGTCACTCGGCAATGCCCCTCATCGCAGCTAATCCTCTCATTTCATTCAGCGAGCCCGTGTTCAGCTGTTCAGAAAATTAGAGGGGAAATATTTGACTCAATCATGAGCGGGCATGCGAAAATTTTCCGACCGAGAACCATCTGCGATTGAACCGCGAGCACCAGCCGCGAAATCCTCGGCAAGCAGATTCGCCTTATTGCTTGAACTTTCACGAAGAGCGGCGACGACCTCATTCAACTCGCCCCGCTCGATCGCATGTCGGGTCAAATTTGCAATCCAGAGTTCCTGCTCGGCCAAACTCGAGTTACTGAGCAAGGATGCAAAATCTCCGGGACTTCTGCGCAAACGGGCCAGCCACTCATCGGGAGTCGGCTGCTTCTCCAGCGGCAGTGTCTGCGTCGAGTTCCCGGCACCCACGCGACCGGCATTCATCCCCTGGGTACCGCCTAGGGTTGGAGCCGCGACCCTGAGGACTCCAGCCTGCCCCGGGGACACTCCTTGGATAAAACCATCTGCCACCCATCGAGCGCCCAATTGCCCGTCATTCCTTAGGAATTGACGGGAGAAAACAGGGGCCAACTCAGCCACCGGGTAGGCGGGAACACCAATCGGTCCGAGTAGATTCGCCAAAACGGGGTCGGAGTGAAACCTGATCTGAAGAGTCGGATTCCGTCGAACTCGATTCACCGGTGCTCGCTCAAACGAGGCTCCAGGAGCCGGAATGCCCGCGAGTCGCGAGTCCTCGGAGGGCTGGGTCTGGCCGGCGAATTGAGGACTGGACGCGGAAATGAGCAAGGCATCCTGAACCTGACGTGTCCCCCCGATAATGCCGAGGGCAATCATCGCAATCGACGCGGGGACGAGCACCCGAGGACTCGCGAGAAGCTTGAGCGCTTCGCGAAGGCTATCGATCCAAGATGCGCGATCCTCCCGCTCCCGAACGAGGCCCATCACCGACTCCGCAAACCCGTAGGGTACTTCGGGCTCGGGAAGCGAACGCAACAAGGTAATCGTTCGTTGAACCTCACGGATCTCGCCAAAACAGTCGGAACAGTCGTCTAGGTGAGCATCGAAGAGAGCCCGCTTTTCCAGAGGAAGGTGACCCTCTAGATAGTCGGCCATATGGTCCTGTACATCAGAGTGGTTCACAGCGAGGATTCCTCATCGGATTTGCCCAGAAGGCTTTTTAATTCTACACGCAGGGCCTGCCTGGCCCGATGGATGCGCGACTTGACAGTTCCTTCAGCGATACTCAGAACCTCGGCGATCTCTGCGTAGGCCAATCCCTCGATATCGTAAAGAACCACTGGCATGCGCAGCGCCGGAGACAGTTTCTGTAGAGCTTCTCGTACGTGACTCGTCAACTCGATTCCGGCAGTCGCGTCCTCGGGGTCCCGGGGGGAGTAGGGGAGGTCGTCGCCAGCCGCCTGGCGAACGGCGAGTTTTTCAATTCGGGCACGGCTCCGGCCAAGCGTCCGCCGCCGGTTGAGCGCCGCATTGGCGGCGACTCGGTACACGAAAGTGGAAAATCGCGAATCCCCTCGAAAACGGCGCCCGTGCCTATGGAGACTCAGGAAGGTGTCCTGGGCGACATCTTCCGCCTCCTCTCGGCTTCCCATCATCCGCATCAATAGGCCAAAAACACGTTGTTCATGACGGCGCACAAGTTGTTCAAATGCACCGTCCTCGCCCTCTTTCCAGCGGCGGATCAGGTCTGTGTCGGGATCCTCAACGACAACACCTCGCCGCCGGGTGGACGGCCTCGCCGCATCCACCCCAACTATGGGACCCCGTTCGACCATTTCAAAGCCCATCGACCCCCTCCTGACCGACTGACCCCGCTCCGCTCGACGTGGTTCCCGATTCTTCTCGCCCTCGGTACCGATTATTGATCTCCTTCGGACCCAAAATGGAATTCCCCTTCACCCTCACGTAGAAATGGGCCGCTCTTGCCTCCGGTCTTCGATGCGAGGCGAATATTCTGGACGCTCATTCCCCGGTCAATCGCCTTGCACATATCGTAGACAGTGAGCCCGGCCGCAGAAACCGCCACCAGCGCCTCCATCTCCACCCCGGTTCGCCAATGGGATTCCACGGAAACCTGAACCCTTAGACAAGCCTCAGATGGATCTGGGATCAGCAGAACATCGACAGAATCGAGGGGAAGGGGGTGGGCTAGCGGAATCCAATCGGCGGCCCTTTTCGCCGCTTGAATCCCTGCGATGCGGGCGACGGCAAGCACATCTCCTTTCGGAAGATCTCCGCTTGAAATCCGCTGGAGCGTCCGCTCCTCCATCTTAACTTCGCAGCGGGCCACACAGCGGCGGTGCGTAATCGGCTTCTCACCCACGTTGACCATCCGGGCATGCCCTTGGTCGTCCAGATGGGTCAGTTCGGCTTCTTTCAAGACCTTCGTGCTCATAGCGACTCCACTCGCAATATCCATTCAAGCAGATCGACGTAGACTTTCTCGCGATCAGGTTCGTTAAAAATTTCGTGCAGCATATCCGGGTAGGTTCGAATGGCGCTGCCGGTCTGCTCCCCCTGCTGCATCCCGGCATAAAATGCGCGACTCCCCTCCACACGGCAAAGCGGATCTGACTCGCCATGCAGCAGCAACATCGGCACGCCAACGTTACCCGCCGCGCCTTCCGTGCGAAGGATGGTATCCGACATCCCGGCGCCCATCGCCACTGTCACCTGACCGTGGACTAGGGGGTCGGCGAGGTAGTCCTGAACAACGTTCGCATCACTCGACAGCCCACTCGCATCCAATCCAGCACTCATAGACAAACGAGGCACAATTCGCCGGAGAAGCTGTGCCATGCGTAATTTCACAGGGGAGATATCGGGAGAAAGAGAAAGCGCTGGCGACGACGCGACAACGAAATTGACCGCCGGTCTCCGCGTACATGCCAAAGACGTCACGATCAGCCCGCCCATACTGTGTCCGATCAGGACACGAGGCAGATGGGGGTGATCTATCGCAGCGACCGCGATCAACCTCTGTACGTCGTCAAGGAAATAATCGAACTGATCCACATGGCCACGCTTGCCTGGTGAATGACCGTGCCCCTGCTGGTCGTGGGCATACACCGCGAAACCTCGCCTGGAGAACCAGCTCGCAAATTTTTCGTAGCGTCCGCTGTGTTCGCCAAAACCATGAACGAGAATGATCACTCTCTCAGGAAGGGGCGGCTGCCAGGATCGAAAAAAAAGCCTACTTCCCCTGCCCGTCTCGAAGTAGTCCTCTGCTCGACGAATATACTCCGGCTCCATCATCAAACTCCGCCCACCCAAGGGCACCGCTTCGTCCGCCAGAAACGACACATTGATAGGCGATGAAGCCCCGTGCTAGGAGGTGCGTAACTCACGCACCCGGGCCCGGGCTTCAAGAACCTTCTCGAGGTAGGCAACTCCCCTAATACGCGAACCCCAGAAATACGCCGATATACCCTTCTCCACGCCGAGTCGTTCAATATTTTGCGCCAAGATAAAACAGCCCGCCTCAATATTGCTCTCAACCGTCGCCAAGTTCCCGGCAAGCCCCATCGGTCGCATCATGTGAGGCATGACTTGCATCAAACCAACGGCTCCCTTCGGACTCCGAGCCCACGGCCGCGCATCACTTTCGACAAGAAGAATCGCCGTCACCAGATCCGGATCCAGCTGATACCGGGTACTGTATCGATTGATCGCTGCGACGATTCGAGCTCTCTCGCCTACGGACAACGACGGGTTAGCCAGAGCAAGGCTCTGCTCCAGCGCACCGTGCACGACGCGGGAAGGGGGCGAAGAAGAAGCCGGCGGCGTGCCCGCACGGGGAGAAGTATTGGGGCTCAGCGAATAGCCTCCTCCACTCAGGAGCACACAAGAAAATACGGCAAGGAGCGCGACGCCTCGCCTGCGGGCCCACAATCTGTCCTTGATCTCAGATTCCAAATCGAGTCTCCAGTAGCCAGACCCGGACCTGAGCGCATCCCTCCAGCGTGGATTGATTCCGCGCCGAAGCCTATCTCTAGGGGGTACAGCCGAGAGCGCCTTCATCTCTCTTCTTGCTTCGCATGAACAGCGAAACCCCCGCCGGGAGTAGCCCGCTGCCAACGGCCGAAGTATAGGCCCGGTCCGAGCGAGAAACCATCGAACTTCGACCCCCGCGAGGCAAACGCGACCTTGAGCAACCCCCCATTCAGTTCCCATGGCGAGATGCCTTTAACCCGCGTACTTGGTTCCCGTGAGTTCCCCCGGGATTCTCCTTCTCGCGCCATTTCGCCTGATCCAATCCGCGATTCCCGTCCCCCGCAGTCGTCTCTCAGGTAGGCTGTGCCAAGGTTGAATCTGCCCACAGGCCGGTATCATGATTCCCATTTCACCCCAAGCCCAGCTTGAAGACCCGGAAGCCCTGGCGCTTCTCGAAACCCTTGAGTCGCTTCACCCCCTGACCCTCGCAATTGACGACGCAATGCGAGTTCTATGGATGAGCCAAGCATGTCAGGCTCTCTGCGTGAATGCGGGCGAGTACTCGGGCAAGAGCATCCGCGCGTTCTTCGGAGCGCTCTCGGACGAGCCTTCTCTCGAGTTCTTCGATCGACAGATGTCTCAGATCACTCGTCAGTTCGAAACACAAAAAGGTCCGACGGAAGCATCCCTTGATCTGGGCACTCGGGACGGCACGCCCTCCAGGCTCAACATGAAGTTTCTTCGAATTCCAAATTTTGGAAAACCACCGCTCTCCCTTTGTATCCTGGCCTCCGTCGACTCACTAGGAAAATCGGCACCCGGGAATCGTAAAGGGGACCAAAATTCGCTGGCGATGCTGGATTTATTTCCGGAAGCGGCATTCATCCTTGACCCCCATGGCTCTTTCCTTAGCGTCAACAAAGCCGCCTCAGCTCTTTTTCAAATAGAGGAAGAAAAATTCAGGGGGCCCGCTGCCAGACTTCTGGGGTCTTACTCGGAAGAAATGGCCGAATGGGTGGACGGTCTGCCCGAAGTGGGTGAAGTCCGAGAACAGGAGTTCCGCATCACCCAACCGGACGGAAGCATGGCATGGATGTCGCTCTCCACTCGTCGCCTGGGAGAAGGAGAAGATGCCAACCATCTGGTGTGGATTCAAAATGTCGGGGCGCACATTCTCCGGGCCAGAAAACTGGAGCTCGAGAACTCCCGTCTGGAAAACTTCATTCACAGCGTCACCCACGATCTGCGATCGCCCCTGGCGTCCATGCTGGGGTTCACTCAGTTGCTTCGGCGAGACTATGATCAGATCTTGAGCGACACCGGGCGTCAATTCACCCATCGGATCGAACAGAACGCTCGAAGGATGGAATCACTAATCGAAAATCTATTCGACTTGGCGCGAATCGACTTCGAGTCAGGTCACAGAACACTGATCGACTGCGACTCAATCCTCCAGGACCTCAAGAAAGAACTCACTTACAGGCTCTCGGAACAGGACGTCGAACTCCAAATTCCCGATGTCAGTTCGCCCGTCTTCTCCTCGCGCAGCTATCTGTACCAAATATTTTCGAACCTAGTGATCAATTCTCTCGAGCACATGGGCGACTGTTCGCCTCGCCGAATCGAGATCACCGTCGACGATGAGCCCAGCTACCAGATCATTTCGGTCCGCGACTATGGCCAAGGCCTAGCCGTTGGAAGTTCCGAGAAAGTGTTTGAGGCTTTCTACTCACGATTTTCCGCAGCCGACAAGAAGGGAGCACGGGGCCTTGGGCTGACCATCGTTAAAAACTTGGCCGAGGCCCATGGTGGACGAACTTGGGCCGAGTCAGACCTCGAGCACGGATGCTGCATCCGGGTAATGCTGCCAAGCGGTTGAACTATTCCTCCAGCCTCGTCCTTCCCAGCCTTGCCCGTTCTTGAGTCATACTTTAGGGTTCCGACTCTGTCCTTCTACTGACAAGGGTTCTCCAGGACTTTCTATCCGTTGGAAAACCTCTGAGAAAATCGATGTATCCTGAACTCTTCACAATTCCAGGAATTAACTATACGGTCAGCACCTTCGGGGTAATGATGTCCCTCGGGTTTCTGTTCGGGTATTGGATCACTTGCATCCGGATGCAACAGCTGGGACTGGACCCGGAGCCCGTCACTAATATTCTGGTATGGATCATGCTGGGTGGCGTTATCGGATCCAAGCTCTACTACGCCACCGATGTATCCCTCCGAGAGGGCTATCCATTTTTCGACCTGTTGTTCGCCCGTGCGGGCATCACCTGGTACGGAGGTCTGATGGGCGGTGCCCTAGCTGGCATCCTGGGCTGTCGATTTCACAAGGTCTCCACTTTGAGTTTCGCGAATGCGGTGGCCCCTGCCCTGGCCGCAGGGCAGGCCCTCGGACGAATAGGCTGTTTCCTAGTTGGCGATGACTACGGAAAAGTCACCGACGTTCCCTGGGCGATAAGCTTTCCCGAAGGCGCTCCACCTACCTTTGAGACTGTTCACCCAACTCAACTCTATGAGGTGGCTTGGCTGATTCCTGTGGCCGGGTTCCTTTGGTGGCGACGAGACAAGAGTCCATTTTTGCTGGGGGAATACCTTGCCCTGAACGGGGCGGGGCGACTCGTCATCGAACACTGGCGGGTCAACGAGCAAGTGCTCCTGGGACTCACCGAACCCCAAGTGATCGGTCTCGGCCTCATCGTCGTTGGAGTCGGTCTCTGGCTGTACTTTAGGGCGAAGGGCCCGCCCCTGCCGGCTGCTGCTGTTGCATAGAGCCAAGNNNCGACCTTCAGCTGCGCCTCCAGTGTCAAGAGTTGCGCTCTAACTTTGGGTGTAAATTGGCCTTCATGCTCCCTCTCGACGTACCTAGCCGCAGCGATGACCAACTTCAGGCGACTCGGATTTTCGCGACGCCGATCCTTGCCGAGCCAAACCGAAAGATGCTCCACGCACCGCGGGTAGTCGCGTTCTAGGAAAGCGTGCATAGCGCTAGCGAAAGCCCAGGAATCCGTTTGCCCCTGCCCATCCGTAACCTGGCTCAAGACCTCAAGTGCTTGATCGTAGTAGGCACTCTCAATGTATGAGTCGGCCGCTTTCATGAGGCCCTCCGTCGCACTGCCATGAACCTCGGCAAGCATGGCCTTTAGACCCCGGGGAAACACAGCCGCAACGGCCGCCTTCTCTTCGTAAAGGCAGCGAGCGAGTAGTTCATTATCGCATTCCTCAACCAGCAGGCGCACCAACTGGTCGCTCGTGAGTGCCAGTAATACGTCCACTTCCTCCACCGCCTCGCGGAGCCTTGAAGCAGACGAGTTCAGGATTTTGTCGAACTCAAGCGATAGCTCTCGAGCAGACGGATTCGCATCTGACCTCAGTGCGTCGACGCGGGGGCCATATTTTTCCTGCTGATACAGGTTTTCCCGCAATATCATCGACTCGTGAAAAAGAGAACCCACCGCAAGGTCAAATAGCGCCTCGGTACGCACTTCCGTTGCCTGGCCGGCAAGCTCCAACCGGAAGATCGAGTGGCACTTCTCTTTGAGGCGGTACAGCGGGCTCGAGTTTTCGTCACCTACAAGATTCTCGACAAACTCAAAGGACAGGGTTTCGTCGCGATAACAACTGATCAATCGGCTCATGGCCTGGTGAACCACGAGAAATTCCCGAACGACTCCAACGACTCCCACTCGCCGATCAAGCATCCCGGCGAGACCCCGCGGAAGGGGCCCGGGAGGCGACCCACCAAAACGATTCAATTGGGTGGGTTTCAGAAACAAGGAAAGGCACTTCGCTGCCCAAGCTGAATACAGGGCTAGCGAGTATCATGCCTCCCTCCCCATTATTTCCCGAAGAAGCACCTGGTCTCGCTGATTTGCGGCGAGGGAGAGGGTCCAATGCGGGGTATCCAGATCGTCGGGGAAAATCTCACCGCGGTCCCCCTGAACCGATGCGCCGGCTTCCCGGGCGATAGTCAGGCCGACACGGCCGCGAATCGACAAGCCGAATGCGCTTTCCTGAGAAACAAACCGCATGCCAGCACGCACCCCCGGGAGAAGTGGGGCGACCGAGACAGCTCCTCCGCATCCCGGCATAACTTCGAAACCTTCAGCTTCAAGGGCGGCTCGAACGTGAACGGGCGCGTTGTGAGAAACTATGATTCCATTTCCGTCCGCTGAAGCCACTGCTGGCTGCGGCTCTCCTGCCCCGGCGATTACCTCCGCGCCCCCACCCGCCGTCCCTCGAAAGAGAAGCCCTTCGCGCGGCAAGGCAACAAGCGCTGACTGGACTCGACGCTCGATCGCCAAGCCTACGATCGTCGCATACGGACCCCGGCCCTCAAGGTAGGACTGGAGCGTGCCGTCAATCGGATCGATGATAACGACCGAGTCTCCTTGCGTGGGGAAGCCCTTAACCCCCTGGGTGTCTTCCTCAGCCTCCAGGCTGACCCCGGGGTAGTACTCGAGCAGCGCCTCAAGAATTATTTCTTGCACCCGGGTGTCCGCTTCAGTCAAGGCTTGTTTGACGGCCGTCAACTCCGAAGCTTTGGGCGTATTGGTCACCCGACCCTCCAGCGAGTGGGCAATCGTTGCCGCCCGCTGCACGGCCGTGGTCATATTAGCTGCAAATGCCTTGAGGTCCGGCTGGTTCTTCATTCGGGCAGATCGACCCATCGAATCCATGTCGGCTCAGTAGGAGTGGATGTGTCAGAACCGGAAACTACCGCTAGAAGTTTCAAGCGAAATCCCCACACTGAGCTGAAGCAGGCAAAAATTTTCATGAAACCTCGTGGGAGTGGATCGCAAGAATCAGAGAGCCCCAACCCCCTATATCCCCGCACGCTCCAGTCCTCGGCACCGCCCTTCGCTCGATAACGATTGCTGATATTGACTCGCTTCCGCCTCACCCGAGGCAAACCGGAGTCCCGCCGCTCAACTGCAGCCGCTTGTACTCCCACAATTGGGGCACTTATAGCAAGCACCGTTGCGAATCATAATTGAACCGCAATCCATGCAAGACGGTGCATCGGCCTGATTGATAAAACTCGACCGGGCCGATGCAGGATCGACACTCCCTCCGGAGCCGCCTGCAACCGCCCCGACGGCCTGCAAGGGCGATGACGTTCCGGCCCCGTCTTCCGAACTGCCTCGACTTCCCCCCTCTGCTTCCCCCTCAATATAGCGATTCCCGATATAGCGGAACACATAATCGGTAACTGACTTCGCGATCGGTATCTCGGGATTGTTCGTAAAGCCGGACGGCTCGAACCGCGTATGGCTGAATTTGTCGACCAAGGCCTTCAAAGGCACTCCGTATTGCAACGCGATGGATGTCATCGTTGCAATGGTGTCCATCAGGCCAGATATGGTGCTTCCCTCCTTGGCCATCCTAAGGAAGATCTCGCCGGGCTCTCCCTCGTCGTACAGGCCAACCGTTAGGTAGCCCTCATGACCAGCAATGGAGAACTTGTGAGTAAACGCCTGGCGCTCATCCGAAAGCTTTCGTCGACGGGGGCGATATTCATCCAGTCGCGTCACAGTGGCACCCGCGTCCTTGCCCGAGTTCAGGGGCTGGGTTCGCTTGCTGCCATCGCGATAGATAGCCAGAGCCTTCAGGCCGAGTTTCCAGCCCTCCACGTACGCCCTCGTCACATCTTCGACACTGGCGGCTTCCGGGAGATTTACAGTCTTGCTGATTGCCCCGGAAAGGAAAGGCTGAACCGCACCCATCATCCGCAGGTGGCCCATCCATTGAATCGACCGCTGACCATTTTGAGGCCGAAAGGCGCAATCAAAAATTTCGATATGCTCCTCCCGCAGTCCCGGTGCGCCTTCGATGGTCTCTCTCTCATCGAGATAGGCCAGGATCTCCTGAACCTTGTTTTCACCGTAACCAAGTTTGCGAAGCGCCATGCCCACGGTCTGATTCGCAATTTTGAGAAACCCACCGCCCACGAGTTTCTTGTACTTGACGAGAGCAATATCGGGCTCCACCCCCGTGGTGTCGCAGTCCATCATAAAGGCGATGGTCCCGGTCGGAGCCAGCACCGTGACCTGGGCGTTCTTGAACCCGTGTTCGCGACCTTCTTTAATTGCCGCATCCCAAACTTCACGCGAAGCACTGAACAACTCCGGCCCAACACCCTCGTCATCCATTTGGTGCGAAGCGTCCCTGTGCATACCGATCACTTCCAGGAATGGCTTCCTATTCATTCGAAATTTCTGAAACGGACCCATGGCATGTGCAATTTTTGCGCTCATCAAGTAGGCCTCGCCGCACATCAACGATGTGATCGAAGCCGCAAGATTCCGGCCCTCGTCGCTGTCGTAGGGCTTCCCTCCGGCCATCAAAAGAGCCCCAAGATTCGCGTAACCGAGACCCAGTGGCCTAAAAAGGTGACTGTTCTTCTCAATCGCCTTGGTGGGGTAGCTCGCGAAATCGACCAGTATTTCCTGGGCAAGAATCGTCAACGACACCGAAGATCGGAAGTCGTCCACCTGGAAAGACTGGTCCGAGTCCTCGACAAAGGTCATCAAGTTCAGGCTCGCCAAATTGCAGGCCGTATCGTCCAAAAACATGTACTCGGAACAGGGGTTGCTCGAATTAATGCGACCCGAGGCCTTCACCGGATTCCAGCGATTAATCGTGCTGTCGTACTGAATCCCCGGATCGCCGCAGAGGTGGGCGGCCTCGGCCATTTCGTTCAAAAGTTCCTTGGCCTTGAATGTCTCAACAGTGGCTCCCTTGGTCACCGACCGAGTATCCCAGGACCCGTCCACCTCGGCGGAACGCATGAACGCATCCTTGACACGCACCGAGTGATTGGCGTTCTGGAAATAGATGGAGTCATAAGCTCCGCCGGGCACATTGAAACCGCCGTCATAGCCTGCATCAATCAGCGACCAGGCCTTCTTCTCCTCGTTCGCCTTGCAGCTGACGAACTCCCTAATGTCCGGGTGTTCGGCATCCAAGATCACCATTTTGGCAGCGCGGCGGGTCTTACCACCCGACTTGATCACCCCGGCAAAAGCATCGAAGCCCCGCATGAACGAAACGGGACCCGAGGCCATTCCGCCCCCCGCCAACTGTTCGCGCGAAGATCGAATCGCCGAGACATTGGTACCGGCCCCCGAGCCTCCCTTAAAGAGCATCGCCTCGGTTTTGGCCAACCCCATGATCGATTCCATGGTGTCGTCCACCGAGTTGATGAAACACGCGCTCGCTTGCTGGGGTGTGTTCTCGACCCCAAGGTTGAACCAGACCGGGCTGTTGAACGCCATCTTCTGATTGACGAGCAGGTAGGTGAGTTCATCGGAGAACGCCTCGGCGTCCTCGGGGGCCGCGAAGTAGCCTCCCTTGATGCCCCACTCAGTAATCCGCCCAACGACTCGGCCGATCAGTTCCTTGATGCTTCGTTCCCGTCCGGGCTGCCCCACGTGGCCTCGGAAATACTTGGAGACCACGACGTTGGTCGCCAACTGCGACCACGAGGCGGGAATCTCCACGTCGACCTGCTCGAAGACCGTCTCACCTTTTTCGTTGCTAATATTTGCCGTTCGGAGTTCCCATTCGACACAGTCGAACGGATCAGCCCCGGCCACAGTGAACCGGCGGGGAATTTTCAGTCCTACTTTCCGCCCTGCGGCCCTGACCCACTTGCCGCCTTCCGCGGATTTCTCTGCGGGCTTTACCGACCGAACCTGCTGAGTGCTCTTCGCACCGCTCTCAGTGCTGTTCTGAGTGCTGTTCTCTTCGTTCACGCTTCGACTCCCGTTCGATTCTGAGCTGCGCACTGCGTCGACCAGGGCTTAGGTCCAAATTCGTATCTTGGCCGACCAGCGGATGGGTTCACACTCCCTCCGCTAGCCCGCGCTTCGAATCCGGTCTTCCCGCGATGTCCGGAACCTTTCTTTGAATCCGACCCTGTCCGACCCCTACCCTTGATTTCCAAGAGGAGGAGCGGCTGTGACGTCATTTTGGTGGGTGACCACCGGATTCTTGGCTCTCGGTACGCGGGGAGATCTCCTATCAGTCCCAACCGCACTTCACGCGCTCTTTTTCGAACTCCCTTTGGTGGTTTGTCTGATGGCGATCCAGGTCCCAGTTCCCGAACCGTCCCGTTCTGTCGTTCTGTCGCCTGATCTGTTGGTCTTTTGGTCTTTTGGTCTTTTATTCTGTTGGATCTCTTGAACTTTTGGTCTGTCGAGCTCTTGCTCTCTTGAGCTGTCTTTCTCTTGTTTTTCTGTTCTCTTGTTTTGCTGTTCTCTTGTTTTGCTGTTCCCTTATTCTTGGCTCGCTCGTTTCTTTCGCTGTTTTTCCTGCTTCGCCAAGTTTTCCTTTTCCTTCTTAACTGCTTTTTCTAACTGTTCCTTTTCTTTCTGTCCCACTCCGCGGTCCGATCCTTTGGTCCTTCCACCGCAGTGCCGGTCTCTCCTGTTCTCTTCTCCGTCATCGCATCATCGATTGCGATCGTTTTCTTCGTATCGACATTCGGGATTTTCCTTTGGGAACAAAGAGTTCCAACGAGTCACACGCCCTACAAAAAAATCATCCGCAACCCGCTGTACCCGCTTGACTCATCCCCGCACCGGTGCCTAATCCTATCGGCCCTTGCACCGGCCACGCTACTCCTTCATCACTTCGAACCCGATTTACACTTTGCCCGCGCGGCGACTGGACCAAGGCCCTTCTCTCAATCATCGTTTGGTTCAGGGGGTCCCTCAAGCCCCATCCCTCACCTTGCCAACCCGCGCAGTTCGTCGCGCGTGGCCCAGCGTGGCCAAGTACTCGTGGCCAAGTACTCGGTGACCCAGCACTCGGCGGCGAAGTATTGGGGTAAGTACTTGGGGCAAGTACCCAACCCGTGCTCCGCGGAGGGGGGCTCGACTGAACCTGCGCCCGGCAAACTGTGCGACTCCTCGCTCCCCGGGCGAAGCCAGTCGGCTTCGTCTCGACCCTCTGAAGCACTGAGGCTGGGAGGTCCGGATCTGAAATTCTCGAGGCTTCTCGGCCAGTCGCTGAGTTCGGGCCGATACTCCGTGTGGAAATGTGTGGGAGACCATGGAGAACGCTCACCGGGCGGTCGAGAACCCGGCGAAGAGACGGGTCCGCGAGGACCCCGAGCACTTTCGACGATTCCGACCCAGCCGAATCCTGCAAGGCTAGGCGGGACTCGGGCCTGAGAGGAATTCACGGGTCCCATCCCTCCGGGTTAGGCCTTCTCTCACCGTCTCGGCCCCGGGATGCTCACCGGGCCGGCGCAACGCCAGCGAGTCGGGGTGATGAGCCCGGGAAAGATGCCCGGTGGGCTATGCGGTTCGGCAACCTGCCTCTCCAATACGTACCTCTCAATCCGTGCCCCTCGCTCCAGCGCTCCAGTACTCTCGATCCAGCGCTCCAGCAATCAAAAAAAGCTCAAAAAAAAACGCAGATGAGGGGGGCGCCGGTACTCCCGGCGCCCCCGAACTCGAGTGAGATAAAATCCACACTTCAAGTTCGCGCTCCCCCTCGCAACCGCCAAGTTGCGACCCCCCCAGGCTACAGGGGGAACATCACATCCCCGTAGAGTGAGAATGCTTGCCCTGCTGCCGGGCGTCAAGCATAAAGCCACAGAATATTGGGGTTATTGGTGCGTTGAACCACAATCTCTTGTGTTCGAGGGGATCCCCTGGGGGCCTCCAGGAGCCCTGACTGCCTACTCGGGCAACCCCGTAAACCGAATCCCCAGGCCTTCGGGCAGCTTATACCTCATGTTCATCCCGATCAGCAGCGCGGTCATTTCTTCCACAATCCGGGCGTTAGCGAGCGGCCCGCCGTCGACCCCCCGAAGCCCCGGAATCAGCTGGCACAGCTCCATGATCCGCGCGCGCGGGGCCTTTTTGCCCGAGACCACGACATCGCACTCCACCGGTTCGCCCAGATCCCGCAATCGGTGAGCCGAGACGTTCTGAAAAGCCGAAATCACATGGACCCCGGCGGGCACTAACGACTGAACCAGTTCTGCCGCCGACCCCTGCCAAATTCCTACGGTTCGCGCCGCGCCGTCCCCCACGGCCGTCGCCAGGGGCACTGCCATCGAGACGAGGATTTGATCTTCGGCCAAGACCTCCTTGATGGATTTCACGGTGCCCGCCGTGTGCTCGAACGGAACCGAAAGAATAACGATGGGGGCCTGGACCGCGGCCTCGCTATTTTCGTGCCCACTCACCTCGGCGTCCGGAACGGCCTGGCGGACCTCTTCGGCTGCGGCCACAGCCCGGTCGGCTTTGCGCGAGCCGATTACGACCCGGCGCCCTGCCTTGGCAAAGCGGAGGGCAAGTCCCAACCCCTGGTCCCCGGTTCCACCGAGTATCGCGATGGCATCTCGATCTGTAGTAGTCATGGCGCCGGAGTCTAACCCAACCCCGAGGGATCTCGATCCGCGAGACTGCGCAGACGCTCAAAGGAATAGATCCCCGTGTCGTGGCCATCGCTCCAGCCGATGCCAATGGCATACCGACCCACCGAGGTGATCTGAATCGGATGAACATCCTCGGGCACTGCCGCCGGGTCGAGCTTGTACTCGCCCGTCCACTCGTCGACACAGACAGCGCAGGCGCACGCCAGCCGCAGGGCACGCACATCAAAGACACTCTCAACGTCGTCTCCCCAGCGAATACTCAGGGCCCTGGACCCACTTTGCTGGATCTGGGTTGGGATCGTTCGAGAATCTTCGGAGCTCATTCGACCAACCATAGTCCGCGGATCCCGTGTGGGCGATGCCACTCCACGCGCTCGCTTCGACCGGGCTCCCACCCACTCACCCAATCGCCGCCCCGGGCTGTATGCTCCCTCAATGCCCGCCCTCAACCTCGAAAGAGCCGCGCAGGTGGCCAGCCACGCCTGCGACCTGGCGCGTCGGGAAATCATGCCCCGCTTTTGCGACGTGAGCGTCGAGTTCAAAGCCGACGGATCCCCGGTCACCGAAGCAGATCGGGCCGCCGAGCGCGCGATCCGAGGGGTTTTAGAGAGCGCTTACCCAGACTTTGGGCTCCTGGGCGAGGAGTACGGCGAAAACGAGGCCGGACGAGAAGGCCCTCGCTGGATCGTCGATCCCATCGACGGGACCATCGCTTTCTCGCGCGGTATCCCCCTTTTCGGCACATTGATCGCCCTGCTCGTGGACGACGAACCGGTCTTGGGAATCATCGACTTGCCCGCTCTCGATGAGCGGTATGTCGGCTGGACAGGCGCGGGCTGTCACCGCAACGGCCGCCGGGTCCGGGTTTCGGATCGCACCGATCCAACCCAATGCCTGGCCAGCACCGGTGATCGGGTCTGCTTCGAGTGGTCCGGGCGCCAAGCCGGTCTCGAGCGCATGACCGCAGAGTTGCCCCTGCTCCGGACGTACACCGATGCCTTCGGGCACTCCATGGTGCTCTCGGGGGCGGTGGACGTGATGGTGGACTGCGATCTCAACCCATGGGACGCCGCGGCCACACAGATCCTGGCCGTGGAGGCCGGGGGAGCCTGTGTCAGCCTCACCAGTGCCCGGAACAAGCTGGACCTGATTTTTGGCAATCCAGCGCTTGTCGAGCGGGTCGCCGAGTTCTTCGAAGCCGATCACTGACCGCGTTCCAGCACCCCCGCTACACCTGGGCTGCCGCATTTTAAAAGAGCCGCCCGAGGGTGAGTCTTCGGGGCCGCTCTTACGCTATCGTCGAGCGCCCAGAAACTCCCCGCGTCGACTTCATCGGTGGCCAGCGTCGACTCGAATTCGGGCCCGTGCCACGACTTCCAGAGACTCGAGCGCTATTTCGGCCGGAAGCAACTCGGCCCCTTGAGAATCTGAAATCGCTCCCGCCGAGCTTCAATCAAATCCGAGGAATCACTCGGTCCCACAGAAACGGACCCCGCAACCAACGACCAGTAATTTCTCGACCCGAGAATTGGAAGGAACCGCCCCGATGACGACGCCCTCGCACCCAACCCTCGAAGAAGCGCGAACCCTTCTCGAAGCGGCCACAGGCCTGCTGGAACGCGCGATCACTGCGGGCAAAACCCTCACCGACGGCGGCAAGCGCATCGACGACCACCAAGTGGCCACCGAGCGCATCGCCTACGCGGCCACCGAGGCCGTCGCCGCCCACGAGGTCATCATCGCGGCGGAAGAACTTCGCGCCGAGGGTCGTAGCCGTCCCATTCTCGAATTGACTGCCGTGGGCGCGGTGGGGCAGTTGGTCAAGGGTTTGCGCAGCCGCCTCTCCGATTCGGCCGATGAGCTCGGCCTGGGCGACGCGGCGGTGGAAGCCGCCTTTCCCGCCGAAATTCGCGGGCTCCTGCGCCGGGCCAACAGCGAATCCCTCTGCCGCGAGATTGGGACCCACATCCTGGCGACCCGGGGCGTCAACGACTTTCCCCTCGACGAAATGCACGAGCAGGTGCGCGAGCAGGTCCGCGAGTTTGCGGCCAACGAGATCATCCCCCACGCCGAGCACATCCATCGCAATGACGATCTGGTCCCCGAGGCGTTCATCACCAAAATGGCGGAACTCGGTTTCTTCGGGCTTTCGGTTCCCGAGGAGTACGGGGGCGTCGAAATGGGCAATCTGGCGATGATCCTCACCACCGAGGAACTCTCCCGGGCCTCCCTGGCTGCCGCCGGCTCCCTGATCACCCGTCCGGAAATTCTCGCGAAAGCGCTGCTCGGAGGCGGTACCGACCAGCAGAAGAGCGAGTGGCTCCCCAAACTCGCCTCGGGCGAAGTCATGGTCGGCATTTCGGTCACCGAGCCCGATATCGGCAGCAACGTCGCCGGTGCCAAGTGCCGAGCCGAGCGGACAACCGTCGACGGAGTGCCGGGCTGGATCATCAACGGCCCCAAGTCGTGGTGCACTTTTGCGGGGCGAGCCAACATCCTGGCGCTGCTCGCCCGCACCGACCCCGATCCCAGCAAGGGCGCCAAGGGGCTCTCGCTCTTCATCGTCCCCAAGGATTCGTTCACCGGGCACGCTTTCGAGTGTGTCCAGCCGGGCGGCGGGAAAATGTCGGGCAAAGCGGATGCCACCCCCGGATACCGAGGGATGCACTCTTTCAGCCTCCAGCTCGAAAACTATTTTGTTCCCGCGGAAAACCTGGTGGGCGGGGACGCAGCGGAGGGCAAGGGATTTCAACTCCAAATGGCGGGATTCGCCGCCGGACGGCTTCAGACCGGCGGCCGGGCCTGCGGGCTCTCCCAGGCAGCCATCGAAGAAACCGCCAAGTACGTGGTCGATCGGGACCAATTCGGCCAGGCCATCTCGGAGTTCCAGCTGACCCAATACACCCTCGGCCAAATGCAGATCAAACTCGCTGGGGCCCGGGCCATCACCTATGCGGCGGCGCGAGCGTTCGACGCGGACGAGCGGGCGGCCGCCCCCCTGGCCGCCCAGGCCAAGCTCCTGGCCTGCGACGTCGCGGTGGAGGTCACCCAGCAGGGCCAGTTGATGCACGGAGGCTGGGGCTACGCCGAGGAATACCCCATCAGCCGCTACGTAGTCGACGCCACGGTCCTGCCCATATTCGAAGGGGTCAAGCCGATTTTGGAGCTCAAGGTCATCGGCCGCGCGGTGCTCGCGGGCTGAGGGCTCCTTTGGGCTGAGGGCTCCTTTGGGCTGAGGGCTCCTTGGGCTGAAGGCTCCTTAAAGGGGCTCAACGAAGGGGCTCAGCCCCCCATCAGGTACGCGGTCAAGACATCCACCATGGGCCCTACGTCCTCGGTGCCCGCCATCTCGCGGCAGGAGTGCATGGCGAGCATCGGATTGCCTACGTCTACGGTACGAATGCCCACCCGGGTTGCCGAGATCGGCCCGATGGTCGAGCCGCAGGCTTGGTCGTTGCGCGACACGAAGCGCTGGGCCTTCACATCCACGCTGCGACAAAGCGCCTCGAAATGTCCCGCGGTCTCGGCGTCCGTCGCATAGGCTTGGTTGGCGTTGACCTTGATCACCGGCCCCCGGCCCACCACCGGGTGATGCCCCGGCTCGTGCTTGTCCGCGTAATTGGGATGAATCGCGTGGGCCATATCCACCGAGATCATCTGCGAAGCTGCAAGAGCCCGTGAAAAACCCTGGGGCTCACCGCCCTTGTAGCCCGAGACGATCCGTTCCAGGACATCGGGCAGAAACGTCCCGGCCGCACCCCCGGCGCTACGGCTTCCCACCTCTTCATGATCGTAAAAGATCCCGACCCGGGTAAACGCCGTCGGCGCCCGGGCGCAACTGCGCTGGAGGGCGGTCAGGATCGCATGACTCGAGGCCAAATTGTCCAACCGCGGCGCGCTGATGAATTCGCCCCGAGAGCCGATCACCCCAGAGGACTGGGTGTCGTAGAGCATGAGGTCAAAGGAAAGCACCTGGTCGGCACTGCCCAGGGAAAATCCCTGGGCGCGCAATTCTGTAGCCAACAATTCCCGGATGGGCGGGGTGTCCTCCAGGCCGATTACCGGCACTGTGTGCTTCTGGGCGTTGATCTTCAGGCCCTCTTCGCGGATTTCCTTGAAAAGATGAATCGCCAGATTGGGAATCCGAAGCATCGGCCGGGCAAAATCCATCAGGACGGTTCGCACCCGCCCGTCCTGGGCCACGCTCACCCGCCCCGCGAGAGACAAATCCCGGTCGAGCCAAGTGTGCAGGAGCACGCCCCCATAGGGCTCAACCGCGAGTTGACGGTAGCCGTGGGCAGAAACATCGGGCTCGGGCTTGAGGCGCAGATTGGGCGAATCCGTGTGTGCTCCCAAAATGCGAAAGCCCCCCTGAGCGGGAGAGATGGTCCCCAACTGGAAAGCTGCCAGGCTGCCGTCGTTGCGCACCACGTAGCGGCAGGCGCCTGGCCCGTGGTCCCAGAGTTCGCCTTCGCTGATTCGGTTAAAACCCGCCGCCTCCAGCCGAACGGCGCTCTCGGCAACAGCATGGTAGGGGGTCGGCGAACGGTCGATGAAAGCCAGCAGGTCCTGAACGAGATCGGGCATGGGGGGACCATAGCGGTCCCTGGCCCGGGCCGGTCAAGCGGCCCCGCCACTGGGGAAGGCCCCGGCCAAATCGGCTATTCGCACCCTGGAATATCGTCACTCCACCGGCTCTCCCCCCGGCACAACTCGCGGGCCTTGCGACCGAGCCGCCGCAGGCTCTCATCCGGGCCCAGAGGTTCGACCGCAGCCGGTTCGAACCAACCCAGGTCGATGGACTCGTCGCTGATCGCCAACGACTGTCCCTCGCGGGCCACCAGCAGGTAGCGAATATCGTGGTGGGCGTGCTCGGGCTCTCCTGTGCACGTCCACATCCAGGGGAAGGATGGCATCCCCGGGCCCAGGACTCGGCGCGCCAGAGATGACACCGAATTCCGTCATCCCGGATTCCTCCCGGGCTTCGCGAAGCGCCACCCGAAGCACGTCGTTGTCGCCGTCGGCGTGTCCGCCGAGTTGGAGCCAGCGATTGAGCTTTCGGTGGCGGGTCAGGAGAACCTTTGTTCGGTCGGGGGAGAGAATCCAAGCCGAGGCCGTGACGTGACCCGGCAGGCAGGACCGCTCAAAACAATCCGGCTGACTCTCCACCTCCGCACCTGGCCCACGCAGACCGACTCCTCGGGATGGACGGCCTCGTATCGTTCCAAGATTTCGAGCAGCGGTTTCCTGTGCATGGCACCTCACCCTCAGCGGACCACGAACATCACACACTTTCGGGCTCCGGCCGCCGATACGCAATAAGCCGCCCCTCACCCACTCAAGCCTCCGGAACGGGCTCGCGCAGAGTGACAAACTCTTCGGCGAGGGTGGGGTGGATTCCGATGGTCGCATCGAATTGCACTTTGCTAAGCCCCGCGCGAACCGCCACGGCAAAACCCTGGACGATCTCGCCCGCTTCGGCGCCGGCCATATGAAGGCCCACCACTCGATCGCTGGCTCGGTCCACCACGAGTTTCATCATGCACCGCGTTGGAGACGATGTCAGGGTCTGCTTCAGCGCCCGAAAAGTTGAACGGTAGACGTCGATCGCTCCGTAGCGCGCCCGAGCCTCGCTTTCGGTCAGCCCCACTGTGCCCAGGGGCGGCTGGCTGAACACAGCCGCCGGCACCGCGTCGTGAACCGGGGCCATGGGGCGGTCGTTGAAGAGGGTATTCGCCAGGCAAATAGCTTCGTGGATGGCCACAGGAGTCAGGTTGATACGATCGGTCACGTCTCCGATCGCATGGATGCTCGGCAACGAGGTATTCGAATACGCGTCCACCACCACGGCGCCGTTGGCCGTTTTTTTCACACCGAGTTCTTCCAGACCCAGACCCTCGGAGTTCGGATGCCGACCCGTGGCGCACAGCAAGTAGTCGGCCTCCAGCACCTGCCCGTCGCTGAGAGTGGCCCGGATTCCGCCGCGCGCTTGCTCGATTTTGACGGGAACGCTGTCAAAGCGCAGATCAATTCCGCGACCTCTCATCTCGCCCGCCAGGTGCTGACGCAGATCGTCGTCGAAACCTCGGAGAAACATCGGGCCCCGGTAGAGCTGGCAGACATCCGCCCCCATGCCATGGAAAATTCCGGCAAATTCCACCGCGATATAGCCGCCTCCCACCACGATGACGCGTTCGGGGAGAGCCTCGAGATAAAAGGCCTCGTCCGATGTGATCGCATGCTCGATACCCAGGATTTCGGGTGGGCGGAAGGCCGAGCTTCCGGTGGCCACGAGGATATGCCGAGCGCTGAGGGTTCGGCCGCCGATGGCCACGGTATGGGGACCGGCCAGGGTGGCCCGCCCCTCGATGGACTCAACGCCCGCGGCGTCGAGCAGCTTTTGGTATACGCCATTGAGCCGGGTGATTTCCCGGTTCTTGTTCTCGATCAGGCGAGGCCAGTCAAAATCGAGCCCCTCCAGCGACCAGCCGTATCCCTCCTGGGCCTCGGCCACCTCCTCGCGGAACGCCGAGGCGTAGACCAGGAGCTTCTTAGGAATGCAGCCGACGTTCACGCAGGTTCCGCCCAAAAAGCGCTCTTCGGCCACCGCCACACGGGCGCCAAAGGAAGCCGCCAAGCGACTGGCCCGAACGCCCCCTGAGCCCGCTCCGATGACGAAAAGGTCGTAGTCGTAGTCGGCCATGCCGATTTGCTCCTCGTGTGACGCGGCGTCCCGAATGCTCTATTCGTTGCGCGTAATGAACGAGCGTACCGAAGAGCAGACGAGTCGAAAGGTCCCCGCCCTAGTGGTCTCCGGATTTCTGGGCTCGGGCAAGACCACCCTAATTCGGCGAATCCTGGACGATGCCATCCGTACCGGGGTCCGGGTCGCCCTGATTTCCAACGAATTGGGGGCGTTGGGGATCGACCGGGCTCTGCTGGGCCAGGGTGACGAGGCCTACGTGGAGATCGAGGGTGGCTGCGTCTGCTGTGAGCTTTCCGACGACCTCCTGGTCACCCTCCAGGACCTCTGGGAGCGCGTCCACCCGGATCGGGTGGTGATCGAGACGTCGGGGGTCGCTCTGCCTTTCGATACCCAGCTGAATTTTTGGCGCGAACCCGTTTGCCGCTGGATCGGCGACGATATGGCGGTGGTGGTGGCCAACGCCGAACAAATCGCCGAGGGCCGGGATCTGGAAGGCACTTTCGTCGACCAAATCACCAGTGCCGACCTCATCGTGCTCAACAAGGTGGACCTTCTCACCCCCGAAGCCCTTGAGCGTGCCGAGCGTTGGCTGCGCACGATCGAACCCGAGGCGCCCGTCGTCCGTGCCCAACACTGCGATCTGCCCTCCGGGCTGCTCTTTCCCCCGGACTTTCTTGCCGGAGAGACCGCCCCGGACCGCAGTGGCCCCGGGCCCGAGGCTCGACCGCATAGCCACGAAGCCTTCGAGACCGAAGTCTGGGAGGTACCGCCCGGGCTCAGCAATCAAGACTTGGAGTCCCTGCTCGACCAGCCCGAGCTTCTCCGGGCCAAGGGATTCGCCCAAACCAACTCCGGAACCCAACTCGTTCAGGTCGTGGGACGGCGCATCGAGCTGCGCCCGGCGGACGGGGCCGTTGACCCGCAACTCCTCGACCGAATCGTCTTGATTCGGCGTGCCCCGAGGCATTAAAAACCTCGGGCCGCTATTGATCCGGGGCCGAGCGCCGAGCGGCCTTCTTCCGCGCCGTCGCTTTGCGCGAGCGCGGGCCCCCGCCCCCCACCCTGGCCTCCTCGGCGATGCGGCGGGCGGTCGCCGCCCAGGAGCAGATCGAACAAGTCGCCAGATCGTGTCCCCGAGCCGGACAGTGCTCGCGAGCGAAGTAGATGAAGGCCAGGTGGAGCCACGACCAGCTGGACTCGGGGAAGAGCCCTTTCAGGTCGCGCTCGGTTTGTTCCACGGTGCGGGCCCGGGACAGCCCCCAGCGCCCAGCCAGACGATGAATATGGGTATCCACGGGAAAGGCCGGGCGACCGAATGCCTGGGCGACCACTACCCCAGCGGTCTTGTGGCCCACCCCGGGCAGGGCCTCCAGGCTCTCAAAGTCATCCGGTACCTGGCCGTCGTGCTCGGCCACAAGAATTTTAGAGAGCGCCGAGATATTCCGGGCCTTGCCGGGAGCCAGACCGCAGCTTCGGATCAGCGACTGGATTTTCGGCACCCCCACCCGGGCCATCGCCTCGGGCGTCGCGGCAACCGAGAACAGTCCGGGGGTCACCAAGTTGACCCGCTCGTCGGTGCACTGGGCCGAAAGAAGAACCGCGATCAAGAGCGTGTATGGATCCCGATGTTCCAGGGGAACCGGCGGCTCGGGGTAGAGCCCCTCGAGAATCTCGTAGATCCGCTGCGCCTTGTCGGCCCGCTTCATGATCGGCCCAGCATACACGACGGGTTGCTCGATCCGTCGCCATTTACTTTGCGAGTCCGGGGTCGAAGCGCGTAGAATCCGCAGCATCCCATCGCCGATAAAAACGCCGATTGTCCCGGGCCGAACCAGAAATCCAGGAGGAACACCCCCATGCAGAAGGAACAACCCATGGCGGATCCCGAATGACAGCCAAACCCTCGATCCCCGGACCGCCCGAGCCCGATCCGCCAGGGCGAGCCGCCGCCGGGTCCGGCCTGCGCTGGGCCATCGCCCTCTTTCTGGTGGGCGGGCTCCTCGTGCTGCTTTTGGGCGGGCCGTCTCCCCCGGCTTGACCGAGCACCGGACGGTCCCAATCGTCAGCCCGGCTCAGTCCGGGCGGTAGCGCTCCTGCTCCCTGTCGTACTCGGGGAAGCCCACGATCTCGCGGAGTTCGGCGAAATCGAGCAGCCCGTCAACCGAATTGCCCTGCGCCAGATCCGCCAGCGCCTGGTTCATGGCGCGCACCGCTACCGAAAGAAGCGTCAACGGATATGCGGCGATCGTGTAGCCCAGAGCTTCCAGACGTTCGGGAGCGAGCAGGGGGGTGTCTCCCTGCTCTACCATATTGGCCATCTTCGGACCCGGAACCTCGCGGCACAGGCGCTCCATTTCGGCTTCCGAGTGCGGCGCCTCAAAGAAAGTGATGTCCGCCCCAAGGTCGGCGAAAGCCTTGCAGCGCTCGAGCGCCTCATCGAAGCCGAGTTCGTGACGCGCGTCGGTCCGAGCCATCACAAGAATCTCGGCGCCCTCCTCCCTGGCATCCACGGCGGCACGAACCCGGGCCAGGGCCTCTTCCCGAGACACCACCGCCTTGCCCCGGGTATGACCGCATCGCTTGGGAGCCAGCTGGTCCTCGATCATCGCGCAGGCAAATCCAGCCGCCGCGTAGCCGCGCACTGTGCGTTTGGCGTTGAGCGCATTCCCGTAGCCGGTGTCCGCGTCGCCAATCACCGGAAACGCGACGGCCTCGCAGATCGAGCGCCCCTGGTCGACCATCTCTCCATAGGAGATGAGCCCCGTGTCGGGAAGGGCTAGCCGGGCCGCGCTCACCGCAAAGCCGCTCATAAAGGTCAGCTCGAAACCGGCGCGCTCGATGAGCCGAGCCGAGAGGGCGTCAAAACAGCACGGCATCACGTGCAGCCGACCCATTTCAAGCAATTCCCGAAGTCGCTGGGAAGGCGTTCCCATTCCGCGTGCTGCCCTCCTCTCCCCGAATTCGCTTTCCTGGTCCGCGGATCCCCACCCGGGGGTTGCGGGCCAAAACTGTAGCCTGCTGCGAGACGACCGGGAGGCCGAGGCCCCACAATCGCCGGGGAGTCGCCCGCCCAGGGAGATCGCTTATCATGCCGCTCCGGAAAATCTCCTCAAATGCTTTCGATCAACCTCAAATCCTTTCTCTCAACAAGGGACCGTGTGCAACAAGCCCTCGACGATTTGATCACCCTCCTCGACCTCGAAATGCTCGAGCCAAATCTCTTCCGTGGCCGCAGCCCGAAAGAGAATCTGCAGCGGGTCTTCGGCGGCCAGGTCGCGGGCCAGGCACTGGTCGCCGCCGGGCGAACGGTGGAGAATAGGCGGGTCCACTCGCTCCACTCGTACTTCCTGAGGCCCGGGGACCCGAATGTCCCCATCATCTATCAGGTCGACCGATTGCGCGACGGGCGAAGCTTCACCACCCGCCGAGTCACCGCCATCCAACACGGCCAGGCGATCTTTGCCCTCGCCGCCTCCTTTCAAATCGACGAGGGCGGGGTCGAGCACCAGGCTGAAATGCCCGAGGCGACTCCACCCGAGAGCCTCCCCACTTGGCAGGAGCGCAAGGTCGCCCTGGAGGCCAAGGGCGAGACCGCCGACGACTGGATGGCGGCCCGGGCCCTGGACACCCGGTACATCGATGAAATGGACTACTCGGGAAAACTCCAGCAGGATCCCTTCTGGAGAATCTGGGTCCGGGCCGATGGGCGGCTCTCGGACGACCCCCTTCTCCACTGCTGCATCGCCACCTACGCGTCGGACATGACTCTCCTGGATACGGCCCTGCGTCCCCACGCCCTGTCCATGGACGACCACTTCCAGATGGCAAGCCTCGACCACGCCATGTGGTTTCATCGGCCCTTTCGAGCCGACGAGTGGTTACTCTACGCCCACGAGAGCCCGTCCATGTCGAGTTCCCTGGGCTTCACCACCGGCCGTTTTTTCACCCGGGAGGGGAAGCTCGTCATTTCCGTCGCCCAGGAAGGGCTGCTGCGGGATCGGCGCTAGGGGCGGGCGTATAGGCGCGGGCGATCGGGGCGGGCGCTAGAGACGATTGGGGGCTAGGGGCGCTAGAGACGATAGGCGCGCTGCCGACGCGCGCCGCCACCAGGGAAGACGGCGCTCAGTCCCCCTCGAAGGCCGCAAAGAGTTCCTCGAAGGCTTTCATCTGGTTGCCCTCTGCGGAGGACGGAACCAGGATTGGCGTGCTGACCCCAGCTTCGTACCACGCGGCCAGCCCCTCCCGGACCGTGTCGCGCGAGCCATAGAGGGTGCAATCCGAGAGCCAGGCATCGCTCAGCAGACCTGGAATGCGCTCGCGTTCCCCTGCCTCGACGGCCTTCTCGATGGCCTCCATTTCCTCCACGTAGCCCGCCTCCTTCCAGTAGTTCCGATAGTTGGGCAGGGTCACGTAGAAGCTCAGGGTTCGGCGATTGACCGCCGCCGCCGCCGCCACGTCGTCGGAAATACAGGTCGGAATCATGTTGCCCACAAAAAAGTCATCGCTACCGCGCTGGCCGGGAGCAAGCGCATCGAGGGATTCCGCCATATGCGAGCGGGCCGCGTTGGCAAAAACCACGCCCTCGCCGAGTTCACCCGCCAGAGCCACCATTCGCCGGCGCAAACCGGCCACCACGAGGGGGGGCTGTTCGCCGGTTCGGGGCACTCCCCGCCACGCCTCCACGAAACGACGCATTTCCGCCAGCGGCTTCCCTCCCGCCACCCCCAGGCGATCGAGAAGTGGGGCATGACTCACGCCAACGCCGAAACGAAAACGCCCTCCGGAGAGCTCGTGAATGAGTGCCGTGGTGGCGGCGTAGTCCCCGGGCAAACGGGTATAGAGATTCGCGATCGCCGTCCCAAAGGGAATTCGCTCGGTGGCCTGGGCCAGGGCCAGACAAAGCCCAAGTCCATCGCCCACGCTGGCGCAATAGATGCCCCGGTACTCTCGGCGCTCGATCTCCCGGGCAAGCTCAAGGGTTGCCGATCGACGACGGGGAACCGCCGCAAGGGCGAGAGCGGGTAGGGGTAGGTTCGATATTGGGTTTTCCTCCGAGCTGAACGAACGCCCCAGCCTAGGCGGTGGCCTGGGCCGCCGCCGCCCCCGGAAACAAATTGCCTGGGAAACGAGCAGCCCTGCTCGTCGGGTGGGCATCGCGTGACCCGGCGCCGTCTCGAGGCCCTGTATTCGCCAAACCGGACCGCCACCAAGCCAGCGGGACGGTCGAGCGGACGCCTCTCAAACTGGCATGCAGCTTGCTTTATCTAAGGGGAGCAACGGTGGAGGTGGGGACCGGGCGTGACTCGGTGATGGGGTCTCTGGCCCCTCCCGATTCGTCGAGTCTGTGAATCAAACGGACCCCGCCTCCGCCGAAACCACTGACCCAGAATCAATGTTCCGAACGCCTTTCGAACCTCACTTTCTAGCCAAACTTTCTAAACCCACTTTCTAATACCCACTTTCTAAACCCCAAAAGCCAACTCACCCAAGACGCCTCAAAGGCCACGGAGATCTCGCATGTTTACGAAATTCCTCATCGCAGCCGGTATCGGGGCGCTTGCCCTACCCAGCTTCGCCTTCGCCGACGACGGCGTCAGCCCTGGACTCTTTGCCGCCAACAATGTGTGGATGATGTTGGCCGCTGGGCTCGTCTTTATCATGCACTTGGGCTTCGCGATGCTTGAGACCGGAATGACCCGGGCCAAGAACACCGTCAACATCCTGTTCAAAAATACATTTATCGTCTGTGCCGGCATCCTGACCTACTACCTCTGCGGGTTCAACCTGATGTACCCGGGAGACTTCAATGGGTTCTTGGGTTTCGCCGGTTTCGGCCTCGGAGCGGGCTTTGACGCCGCCGCCAACACCCCGGCCTACGCCGACGGCGGCTACACCTACTGGACCGATTTCCTCTTCCAGGCCATGTTCGCCGCGACCGCCGCCACCATCGTCTCGGGCGCCGTCGCCGAGCGCATCAAGCTGAAATCATTCATGGTCTTCGTGCTCTTCTTCGTGGGCCTGGTCTACACCGTGGCCGGGAGCTGGAAATGGGGCGGGGGCTGGCTCGACGCAATGGGCTTTTACGATTTCGCCGGGTCGACACTCGTCCACTCCGTGGGAGGATGGGCAGCCCTGATGGGAATTATCTTCCTCGGGCCGCGCCTGGGGAAATACGCGAAAGATGGACGCATGACGCCGATCCCCGGCAGCAGCATGCCCGCGGCCACCATGGGTGTATTCCTGCTCTGGCTGGGTTGGTTCGGCTTCAACGGCGGGTCAGTGCTCTCCGCTGACCCAGCACTCACCTCCTTTGTTCTGGTCACAACCTGCCTGGCGGCCGCAGCCGGTGGCGTCGGTGCCATGGTGGCCTACGCGTTCGTCTCCTCGAAGCCCGATCTCTCCATGGCCCTCAACGGTATTCTCGCCGGCCTGGTGGGTATCACGGCGGGTGCCGACGTGATCAATCCCAGCTTTGCCATCCTGGTGGGAGGCATCGCTGGCGTTATCGTGGTCTTTTCGGTGATCGCCTTCGATCGCATCAAGCTCGACGACCCGGTAGGCGCCTGTTCGGTTCACCTGACCTGCGGCATCTGGGGCACCCTCGCCGTCGGCCTCTTCTCGACGAACCCCGAGCACACCTTGGGAATCCAGTTCATCGGTGTGGCCGCCTACGGGCTCTTCACGGTCACCTGCGCCGGCCTGCTCTTTGCCGTCATCAAGGCGACCCTCGGCCTCCGAGTCAGCGAGGAGGAGGAGCTTGAAGGCCTCGATCTCGGGGAACACGGCATGCATGCCTACGATGTGGCCCCCAGCACAGGGCCCTTCGAGAACCTGCATCTCCGCAGTCCGGCTGCCGTGGCCGCCACCTCGGTCGCCTCCTCTCTGGTGGGCGAAAGCGGGACTTCGTGATCAAGAATTGAAGCGTATGAGGGGAGAGCGCTCTGGCAGGAACGGCCGCCGCTCTCCCCCCAGCCGCTCACTTCGTACGCCCACCCCCAACCCCGGACATTCTGTCCTCGTTTAAAAACACTCTTGGCCCCGAGGAGATTCAAGTCGTGAAAAAAATTGAAGCCATCATCAAGCCCTTCAAATTGGACGAAGCCAAGGAGGCCCTGAACGCAATCGGTGTCCAAGGCCTTACGGTCAGCGAGGTCAAGGGTTTTGGCCGACAGAAGGGACACACCGAGCTCTACCGCGGCGCTGAGTACGTGGTGGACTTTCTTCCCAAGATCAAGCTCGAGATCGTTGTCGAAGATGCCCAAGCGGAAAAAGTGACCGCTTCGTTGCAGTCGGCATGCCATACCGGGCGAATTGGCGATGGAAAGATTTTTGTCCTGCCCGTGGAGGAGGCCATCCGGATCCGAACCGGCGAGCGCGGGGACGGAGCCGTCTCGAACCCCTGATCCCTTGGTCTCGGCGAGTGCTCTTCCGGGCCTCGCCGGGGCCCACTAGGGAACCAGGATCCGTTTTCCCACCGTACCCCGCCGGGCCAGGGCGCTGAGCGCGACCCCCGCTTCTTCAAGGGGGTGAATGTGCTCGATCAGCGGTGCGATTCGGCCCTGGCTATGGAGAGCCATCAGCGCGGCAAAGATGCCATCGACGGTCTGGGGTTCCTCCGCGCAATAGCGCGGCCAGTTCAGGCCCAGAACCGCGATATTTTTCAGCAGGATCCGGTTGGCCCGAATTTCGGGAATTTCGCCACTCGCGAAACCCACCACCACGAGGCGACCCTTCCACGCGATGCATCGAAGCGAACGGTTCGTGGTCTCCCCCCCCACTGAATCGTAGATGACATCCGCGCCCCGGCCGGCGGTTTCGGCCAGAACTCGAGGCGCGAAATCCTCCTCCCTGTAATCGATCAGAATTTCGGCGCCGGCGCGGCGGGCCACGGCGAGTTTCTCGGCCCCACCCGCGGTGGCGATCACCCGGGCCCCCAGTGCGTGCCCAATCTGCACTGCAGCCAGGCCAACACCCCCCGCCGCCGCGTGGACGAGGAGGTTGTCGCCCGGGCGAAGTCCCGCGAGATCCACGAGGCCCGCATAGGAGGTCGGGTAGACGATGGGAAGTGCCGCCCCCACCGCGAAATCCATGGTATCGGGTAACGCGTACACCCGGGACTGATGGACGCTCACCCGTTCGGCGAACGCCCCGAGACCGCTATAGGCGAGAACCCGATCGCCCACATTCACGCGCTGGACGCCTTCGCCCACTTCGATCACCCGCCCCGCCGCTTCCCGGCCCGGGATGAAAGGCAGCTCGGGCTTGTCCTGATATTCCCCACGGAGCATCAGCAAATCCGAAAAATTGCAACCCGCCGCCTCCACAGAGAGGAGCACCTCGCCCGGCCCCGCTCGGCACTCGGCTACTTCCGAGACCCGCAGATCCCCGGGTTTCATCAAGCGGTCCACAACGACTGCGCGCATCCCACCTCCGCTACATTCTCTCGGATGAAAAAGCGCAAACATGCTAGCGAGGCAGCCTGGGCCCCGGGTGCTTCGAAGCGCCCCGGGGCAGGCTCGAGACTTGAAATCCCCGGTTTTCTTTTCTGGCTTCCCATCCTGTGGGTGGCCCTTCAGGGCTGCGCATCCCTGGGCAACCCCCAGGCTGTGCTCCAGGAACTAAATCCGCGACAAACCCTGCCCCTGGCCTGGCAGATTTCCGGAGGAACGGGGGCGGCCCTCTACGTCCTCGGCTCGATTCACCTGGGGCCCGAGCAGGGTTGGGAATACCCGCCGGGAATCCTCGAAGCCCTCGAGGATTCAAATGCACTGGTAGTCGAAGTCAACGTGAACGAGGTGCCCAGCGAGACCCTGCAAAGGTTGATCGGTCACTACGGGCACCAGCCGCCGGGCCTCTCTCTTCGCCGGACCCTGACTCCCGCAACGTGGACGCTTCTCGAAAACAGACTCACCGCCTCGGGCATTCCGCTCCGGGCAGCAAACCGCCTACAGCCGTGGCTCCTCAGTAATCTGATCATCATGGATGCGATCCGGAAGGCGGAGTACTTCCCCGACGAGGGAACCGAGGACGAGTTCATCCGCCGTGCGGGCTCGCGCAGCATCGTTCCCCTGGAGAGCCCAACTCAGCAAATTTCGTTTCTCGGCACGCTGCCGCGACGCACCCAGGAGCTCTATCTGATCGACACGCTGAAGCACTACAACGATTCCGACCACTTCGTCGAACTCTATGTAGACGCGTGGCGTTCCGGTGACGAAAAGGGTCTCGAAAAACTCATTTTTGATAGCTACCTCCAGGATGAAGCCTTCAAGCCATTTTTCGATTCGATCATCTTTGATCGAAACGTGCGCATGGGCAAGCAGTTGAAGGTTTTTCTCGATGCCGGTCAACATACAGGCGAGTCCGTCTTCGTAGTTCTCGGCGTCGCCCACATGATTGGCAATCGGGGTATCGCTGCCTCGCTGGCCGCCCAGGGGTACCGAGTTCATCGCTTGAGTCGGTCGGAATTGCGCCGCGCCCGCAAAGACGGAGAACCCCTTGTCCTCCATCCATGAATCGGTCTTCTTGGCGCCCCAAGTCCAACTCTACGGTGAGATCCTGATCGGCCACGGATCGTCCCTTTGGCCCAATGCGGTCATTCGGGCCGAGGCCCAGCAGATTGAGATCGGTCGCTACACCAACATCCAAGATTTCGTCATGATTCACGTGGGCTTTGACCATCCCACGTGGATTGGCGATTTCTGTTCGATTACTCACCACACTACGATCCACGGCTGCCGGATCGAAGATCACTGTCTGGTCGGCATCAACGCGGTGATCATGGATGGTGCGGTCATCGGCGAAGGTTCCATCGTCGCCGGAGGGGCCCTGGTGACCGAGGGCAGCCGCTTCCCGCCCCAATCCATCATCGCGGGTTTGCCTGCAAAAAAGATCGGACAACGGGACAGCCGAAAAGCAAACCGGCTCAACGCCTGGCAATACCACCGAAACGCCCAGGCCTACCGAGCCGGCGAGCACCGAAGCTGGGACGGCCCAGAGTACGAGGAGTGGCTTGCCCAGAAGCGGACAGAGATCGAGAGGGACAGCGATCTGCTGATGCTCTCAGAGGACTAGCCGAACCCGAGCCGCATCGTGCTCAGGGGAGAGGGGAGAGGGAAAGGTCCATACCCATCGCTTGTCGACTCCGAAGCGATCCCTACTAGCTTTTCTCCAAGCCACCAAAGAGCAGATCGACCCCCGTCTGAATGGCCTTGCGGCAACTCTCGGCATCGGTCATTCCATTCGCCCAGGGTATCCGCGCGCCCTGGGTAATGTTGAAGACCACCCGCGCGGCCTCAAGGACATCGACGCTCCGCTTGAGATTGGCCTGCATGCGCCCCATCTGCATGATCTCCATCAAGAGACCGATGGTCCGATCATTCAGGCTCAGAACCTGCGCCGCCACCCGAGCACCTGGGCGCGTCGTAGCCCGCAACGCGATCAAGGTCAGGTCGCTGTCCTCGGCGAGCAACGCGTGCTGGCAGTCCAAAAACCGGCTTACCCGCTCCCGGGTCGGCGCCTTCCGCTGGTCGTCTCGGCGAAATTGGCGCCAGGACTCTTCCTGCAGATCTAGCAGCTCGGCGATCAGCAGTTCCTCCTTGCTCTGGAAGTGTCGATAGATGGAGCTCGCCCCGATCCCAGCACGCTCGGCGATCGTGCGCAGGGTGGCCCTGTCAAAGCCCCGCTCGGCGAAGAGTTCCCGGGCGGCCTTGAGAATCGCGGCGCGGCTGCGTTGACCACGAAGCAATCGCCCGTCGTCGGGTCGCAGGGCCAGTTTGGTAGGGGCCGCCTCGGTATCGGAAGGGCTTTTCATGAACGCGAACAAAGTCGCATAATGAACCGACCCTTGCCATTCCCCATCCGAGCGGCCCAGGCCCAAACGAGCAGAAGCCCAGACCCCAAACGGGGATCTGGGCTTCAAACGCTCGACTCACCCCTCCTCAGAAGCACGGAGCGTTTTCCAGTGAGGCGAAAAACCTATACTTTTGGAATTTCACACCTCTGGATCAAATTACAGCCTACACGGAATACTCCCGCTCGTGTGAGATACTTTGCCACATAGGTTTAATGAACATCTAAACCAAGGGTATTTACCTATGTTTCGAAGCAGGCTCCGCGCAGGTCAAGCCATCGAGCGCGGATTCTCGAATCGCTGCTTCACCCCGAGCAGGGTAATCGCCGCGTAGAGACCGTCGGCGATGCGCTCATCGTAGCTGTACTTGACCTCCATCACCGATGTGCCGTCCGATCTGCATTTCACCTTCCCCACGACCGCAAAGATCGAGCAAGTTCCGTATTCCCAGAGATGGTGATAGCCGGCGTCGAGTCCCACCGAACCGAGATTCGCCACAAAGGCCGACGAGAACATGGGGTCCCCCTCAATGAGCGACCGCGGCAAGAGCCCCATAAAGTCCGCACCTCGAAGGGCCGCCATCACGGCGCGCAGCACAAACCCAGGCAAGCGGATCGCGAGGTTGACCTCCTTGTCCGCTCGACTCTCGCGTCCCCGACGACGGGCATGAAGTCCCTCCAACAATCGATCGGCCATGGAATGCAGGCTCTCCTCGGGTTCGAAGCGATGCTTGAGAGTAATGACCGGCGAGCCATCCACCAGCGCTTGCTTCGCGCTGTAGGTCATCCAGACCCCATTGCGCTGCCAAAGCTTTCCCCCGGCGACAAAGCGGTTGACTCCCTCGCGCTCGTTCAACCCCTGGCCCAGGCTGCGCAGGAATAGGTGAAAGAGAGTGATCCGCCCCTCGGCGCTGCGGCCGCGATTCAGCTCCTTGAGGTATTCGGTGGCGGCGCCGACTTCGATCTCGGTGGTGTAATAGACCAGCGAGCTGTTTCGCCGGGGCGAGAGATAGGGCATGAAGCGCCGGGTCACCGATATGTCCCGAACGCGTTTTCCATCGGCCCGCATGCCCAGCATGAATGTCTCCCGAAATCCAATTTATCTCGTGATGGTGCCAGTTTCTCAGGCCAAAGAAAGCGCACCCAAGCAAATCAGTGGGGCGGTCGGCCCATCCGCCAAATCGGCGTCCCGAGAATTTCCTCGGCGCCCACCACCTCGAAGCCGGCGCGGTTGTAGAAGCCGAGATTTTCCCGGCGATCGGTCTCCAAATAGGCGGAGGCCCCCTCCCGGTCCACATCCTCCAACCACGCCTCGAGCAGACCCGCGCCAATGCCCCTTCCTCGGGCCTCCGGCGCGACTCCCAGTAGTTGGAGATACCAGTGCGGTTCGGTCGGGTGCAACTCCGCGAGTGCGTGGTAGGCCTTTCCCCAGCGGCGCAGGGTTCCGAACCCCTGGCCGAACCAGTACTCGAGTTGAGCGAAGACCGGCGGTGGAGGCAAGGGCCAGCCGCCCGGCGCCAGAGCGATCAACCCCCCCAGGCCCGCTCCCGCCTGGATTGCAGGAACCAATACTGTGGCCCGACCCCCGGCCGCCGCCAACGTGGCCCGCATGCCATAACGATTGGAACGCACCCGACGCGCCGCACTTCGCGGAAGGCCAAGGCCAGGCTGTCCGCCAGTTCTAAGGCCTCCGAGGCATCCATCGGTCGCATCCGTCGCCGCCCGAAAGTGGTTGTCTCCTGACCACCCGAGCTTCCGACCGATGGCCCCTTTTCCCTATCGACCTTATTCGACTGCGTCTTCAATATCGGCATGGTTGGGTATCGGCATGGTTGGGTATCAGCATAGTTGGGTATTGGCATTGTTGGGTATTGGCATTGTTGGGTATTGGCATTGTTAGGCATCGACATGATTCAGGAATCGAGGAGTCTGGCAAGTTCGGGCGTCAATAGAAGCTTCGCTCCCGATTCGATCACGTCCCCCTGGCACAGGGTAGTCCCATCGGAATCCCCATCATCTTGAAGTCGTGATCCAGCACCCAAAGTCCGTCGCCCAAACTGCGGAGTATGATTCCCTCTCAGTTGCTCGACATCGAGTCCGCCATAGGTTGCGCTGCGAGGCACCAGTGTAGTGCCGCAGTCCGGGAGGCCACAAGCGCATCCACCCCTGGCCGCTATTCTCACCGTCGCGAGTCTTCCGAACCCAGGGGCATTCCCCCAAAAAGCCGGAGCCACGCTATGGACGCGAACCTTGCATTGGAGGCCCGAATGACCCAGGTCCTCACGCCGAACTACAGCCCCCAGGCAATTCACATCGAGCGCGGAGAGGGTTGCTACGTCTATGATGCCGAGGGGAAACGCTACCTGGACATGATGGGTGGAATCGCCACTGCGGTGCTCGGACATTGTCACCCGGCAGTGCAAGCGGCGCTGGCCAATCAAGCCGAAAAACTCTGGCACGTCTCCAACCTCTTCCTGAATGAACCCCAGGTTGAACTGGCCGAGCGCCTCACCGCGCTCTGCTTCGCCGACCAGGTCTTCTTCTGCAATTCCGGCACCGAGGCCAACGAAGCCGCCCTCAAGCTGGCCCGGCGCCATGCCCACGATCGGGGCGAACCGCGCTTCGAGATCCTGGCCTTTGATGGGGCCTTCCATGGGCGCACTCTCTTTGCTTTGAGTGCAACGGGGACGCCTGCATATTGGGAGGGCTTCGGGCCCCTGGTCGAGGGAGTGATGCATGTGCCCTTCGGCGACTTGGCCGCCACGCGCAATGCGCTCTCCGAGCGAACAGCGGCAATCATCGTTGAGCCCCTTCAGGGCGAAAGCGGGGTGCGGCCGGCCCCCCCGGGCTTTCTCCAGGGACTGCGAGAACTGGCCGACGAGAACGGCTGCCTTCTCATCTTCGACGAGGTGCAGACGGGGATAGGGCGCACCGGACCCCTCTTTGCCCACCAGGCCACCGGGGTCGAACCCGATATCATGACCCTCGCCAAGGCCCTGGGGAACGGCATCCCGATTGGCGCCATGCTGACCCGAGCGAGCATTGGCGCATCTCTTGTGCCCGGGACCCACGCTTCCACTTTCGGCGGCAATCCCCTGGCCGCCGCCTGCGCGTGTGCGGTGCTCGACACCCTGATTCAAGGCGGAATTCTCGAGAAGGCCCAGGAGGGCGCGGGCCGGCTCGATCGCGGCCTCGACGCCATGGCCGGGCGCCTGGGTTCCGCCGGCGTCGTCGAGGTACGCGGCTCGGGACATCTACGTGCAGTGGAGTTGCCCCGACCCGCCGCCGATGTCATCCGCCGGTGCCAGGAGGCCGGAGTACTCGTGATTTCGGCCGGGCCCTCGAACGTGCGGCTGGCCCCTCCGCTGATCATCAGCCCCCCGCTGATCGACGAAGGACTCGCGGTGCTGGAAGCGGCCATCGCCGCAGACCTGGCCTAGGCGGGCTGCGACCGTCGTACCCGAAAACATGCGCGGAGCCCAGCCGACCCCGTTGACCCCCTAGGAAGGGATGCCGATCAGCGCCCTTTCCAATTGGGCTTTCGCTTCTGGGCGAAGGCCAACGGGCCCTCGATGAAATCCTCGCTCTTCACCATCTCACCCAACAGGGGATAACGGCCCGCCATGGCTTCGCCGAGACTCGCCTTGGTCAGTCCATCCATCGCTGCCTGCTTGCTGCCCCGAACCGAAAGCGGGGCACACTCGATGATCTGCTCCGCCCACCGCCGCGCGCCCTCGAGCGCCTCGCCCGGGGGCACAACCTCGTTCACGAACCCAAGTTCCAATCCCTCGGCAGCGGACACCCGGCGCCCGGTCAACAGCATCCCCATGGCGCGCTTGAGTCCAATCTGCCGGGGCAGGCGGTGAACACCGCCGGCCAGCGCCGCCAATCCCACCCTGGGTTCGGGCAGGGCAAAGACAGCGTTCTCCGAAGCAATGATCAGATCGCACGCGAGGGCGATTTCGAAGCCGCCCCCCATGGCCACTCCGTTCACCGCGGCGATCACTGGCTTGGTGTTGTCCAAACGATTGGTCAGCCCAGCGAACCCCGTAACCGGTGCGGTCACCGCGCCACTTCCTTCGCTGGCCTGGAATTTCAGATCGTTCCCCGCAGAGAAAGCGCGATCCCCTGCGCCGGTAATGATCGCCACCCAGAGCCCGGGGTCCGATACAAATTCGTTGAAGATTTCTTCGAGTTCGAGATTGGCCGCAGGGTGCAAGGCGTTCATCACGTCCGGGCGGTTGATCGTCACCGTCAGAACCGGGCCATCTCGATCACTCGTACAAAAGTCGGGCATTGCGACAACTCCCTTTCTTGGCTCCCAGCCTCGCCAACTGAGTTCGGCCCTGAATCCACTTTTGGATTCCCGTTGGGCCCCCCCCTGGACACGCCACCCCTAGTGGCGGTCAGGCAAAACGTTGCTGGAGGTAACTGACAATTTCCGTCGACTCCGGGAGCCAACGCGGTTCCCCGTCGCCTTCGGCGATCCGTAAAACTGGGACCGTGGACCTGCCCATGGCCGCCCTCAGTTCCTCAGCATACTCGGGGGTTGCATGGATATCTCGAAGCTCAATTTCGAGCCCGAGTTCACCGGCGGCCGATCGCACGTGTGCGCAGAAGGGACAACTCATAAACTGGTAGAGCGCCAGACCTTCTTCTGCTGCCATCGCGCGGGGGATCTCCTCATTGAACTCGCTCACCTGTCCTAGGGGCAAATGGCGGGTCTCCACCTTAGCAACCCGAGTGGGTTCCATGGAGGCCGTTGCGATCCCACCACCTCCGTCGGAATCCTGACGCCCCCGGGCCCTCTCCCCAGCCCAGACCAAGCCAGCCCAAGCCAAGCGATCCCGCCCAACTGGTCTTAACTACTCAGAGTTATTGGGAAATATTCAGATCCCAAGGCTTCTCTCCGGGAGACCCAATGGCTGGCATGCGATCTGCAATGAAGTCTTCCGGGGAGGTCTCATGCAGACAATCAAAGCCGAGCAGGGCCTGGGAATCAATCGCCCGGAAGCACGCGAGCACCAGTTGGTGGAACTCGTCTTGCAAGCCACCGAGTGGACCGAGGACGAGTGGGAACTGGCCGATCTGGTCGAGGATTGGATGCAAACCGGGCAGTTGGCCGAAAGCCCCGCACATCTCGGGGCGTCGCCGAAACTGGCAACCGCTCCTGCTGCATTAAACCCGCTGGAAGAACTCGTGCCAGTTCAGCCCGAAGCCGCCTGAGGGCGAGCCCGCTCAGCCCAGCCCCAGCTTGCGGGCAACGATGACCTTCATGATTTCGTTGGTGCCGCCATAGATCGTTTGCACAGCCGCATCGGCATAATCCTGTGAAATCGGATACTCGTCCATGAATCCGTATCCGCCGAAGAGCTGCAAGCAGTCCGCGGTAACGCGCCGCTGGAGTTCCGTGGTCCACCACTTGGCCATACTGACTTCGGATACGATTTCTTCCCCGCGAACGTGGGCCGCCAACAACTTATCCACAAAGGCCTGGCCGATTTCGATCTCGGAAGCCAACTCGGCAAGTTTGAACTGGGTATTCTGAAACTGGCCAATGGCCTGACCAAAGGCTCTTCTTTCCTTCACATAGTCTAAGGTGTCGTCCAGCGACCGCCGGCACGAAGCGATCGAGCCCACACTGATACAGAGTCGCTCCTGCTGCAATTTCTCCATCAGCATCTTGAAGCCCTGGCCCTCCTGGCCCAGCAAGTTTCCCACCGGCACTCGACAGTCATGGAAGAAGAGCTCGCTGGTGTCCTGACCCTTCAGGCCAAGCTTCTTGAGATTCCGGCCGCGTTCAAAGCCCGGAGCTTCTCCATCCACCAGGACAAGGCTTATGCCATTGTGTGGCGGTGAAGCATCGGGGTCGGTTTTTGCCACGACAATTACGAGACCGCAGCTCTGGCCATTGGAAATGAAGGTCTTCGAGCCGTTGATCACGTATTCGTCGCCATCGCGAATGGCCCGGGTTTGAATACTGGCGAGGTCCGACCCCGTGCTGGGTTCGGTCATCGCAATGGCGAGCACACATTCACCGCTGATGGCGCGAGTGAGATAGCGCTCCTTTTGCGCCTCCGAGCCGTAGGTCGACAAATAGGGCATGCAAATATCTGTGTGCACCGAGACCTGGGGAGCATGCGCCCGGGAGTAGGCGAGTTCCTCCATCACCACCACGTCGAAGAGAAAATCGGCCCCGGCGCCGCCGTATTCCTCGGGCGCATTCGCGCCCAGGTAGCCGGCCTCACCCATTCTCCGCCAAGCGGAGGCGTCGCAAATTCCCTTCTCGTTCCACTCGCTAATATGGGGAACGATTTCCGCGTCGGCGAAGCGCCTGAACTCATCGCGAAAATGCTCGTGCTCGTCGCTAAAAATTTCTCGTCGCATGGGTTGGTCTCGGTTCTCTGGCGCTTCTGGTGAAACGCCGCATATTCCTGGGAGGTCAGTGAGCCTGGGTCCACGAGAAAATGTGGATCCGGAGACCTTCTGGTCAGAGCCAAGAGTAGCCGCTCGCCAGAGATGGGTAAACTGGACCAGTCGAGAGATTTCGAGCTCTTCGCGTACCGCGGAGATTCAAGCTAGTGGAGCATCGTATGCATTTGAAAGGCAAGGCGGCCATCGTAACAGGTGCGGGAACCGGGGTGGGCAGAGCCACAGCCCTGCGACTCGCCCAAGCGGGTTGCGCCGTTCTCGTGAACTACAGTCGGTCACGCGAGGCCGCCGAGGAAGTAGCCGGACTCGTCTCGGAACACGGCGTCAAGGCCAAGGCTTTCCAGGCCGACGTGGCCAATGACGAGGCATGCCGGGCCATGGTTGCCGAAGCCCAAAATATTTTTGGGCGCCTCGACGTCTTGGTCAACAATGCGGGAACCACGCGCTTCATCCCACACGACGATCTTGACGCGGTGACTGAGGAAGACTGGAATAATATTCTCGGCGTAAACCTGCGTGGCGCTTTCCAATGCACCCGAGCCGCGCGCGCGCTATTGACCGCCGATGGCGGGGGTTCAGTGGTGATGACCTCAAGCGTCGCCGGACTCATCGGCACCGGCACATCCATTCCCTACTGCGCCTCCAAGGCCGCTCTCAACAACCTGACCGTGACCCTGGCCCGAGTACTTGGACCCGATGTTCGAGTCAATGCGGTAGCACCGGGTTTCCTAGACGGCAGTTGGCTAAGAGACTCCCTCGGCGATCAATACGAAACCATCAAGAACGTCATGGCTGCGCGTTCGCCCCTCGGAAGGGTCAGTACGCCCGACGACGTGGCCGAAGCCATCCTTTCACTGATCGGTGGTTCTGACTTGATTACCGGCCATGTGGTCCCCGTGGAAGCGGGCATCCTCATCGGTACGTCGTGAACCCCTCGGTCCTCATCACCGGCGCGTCTTCAGGAATCGGCGAAGCCACTGCCCAGCACCTGTCCGCTCGGGGCTGGCGCGTCTTCGGCACGAGCCGACGAGAACGCCCGCCTCGCTCTTCGGACAGTTCTGTGCCTTCGGGCGATGTCCGCTTCGTAGTGATGGACGTGGGCGACGAAGAATCGGTGCGCCGGGGCCTCGATCAGGTTCTCGAGGAAAGCGGCGGTCTCGATGCGGTGGTGTGTAATGCGGGAATGGGGATCTATGGGGCCGTGGAGGACGTCTCCATCGAAGCCGCCCTGGCCCAGTTCCAAACCAACTTTTTCGGTGTCCTGCGCGTGTTGAGAGCCACCCTGCCCGGGATGCGCGAGCGGGGAAGCGGGCGCGTCATCCTGGTGGGATCCCTCGCGGGCCGAGCGCCGATCCCCTTTCAGGCCCACTACTCGGCCAGCAAAGCCGCCGTCGATGCCCTCAGCGGCTCACTCCGGAACGAACTCGCTCCCTTCGGCGTTCACATCTCGCTCGTCGAACCGGGCGACGTCAATACGCCTTTCAATGACGCCATGCGCTGGACCACTTCTCCGCAGAATTCGGCTTACCGCGACGCCCTGGGTCGAGCCGAGACGTGTATCCGTGAATCCCTGCCCAAGGCTCCTCCAGCTAGCGACGTCGCCCGGTGCATCGAACGCGCCCTGGCCGCGCGGTCTCCCCGGGTGCGTTACACCGTGGGCGATAGCGCTTGGTTGGTTCCCTTTGCTCGACGTGTCCTACCCGACCGACTCAGTCTCGCGCTCATCCGAAAGCATTTCGGCCTCTGAGCAACGAATGCGGCACAGGCGAGATCCGAATCCGAGCCGGAAGGCGCTGAGCTAACGACCCGCCGCTTCCAACGCTCTCTCGACGCTGCCCTCGTTTTCGCGCAGGAGATCACGAGCCCGGGCACGATCGACTCCGGTGATTTCCATCACGATCCTCACCGCACGACCCCGCAGCTTGTTGGAAACCGGCGTGACGTGGGTCATGAAGTTACCTCGCACTTTGCCCAGCTTGACCATAACCGCGGTGGAAAGCGCAGCCAGAATCATCTTCTGGGCCAGGCCTCCCTTCATGCGCGTCGACCCCGCCACGACCTCCGCACCGACCTGTGGGACAATGGAAATCTCCCCGCACTGAGCCAGCAAAGAATTGGCGTCGCACGTAATCACGATCCTACGGGCCCCAACCTCCCGGGCCGCCTCCATGGCACCGATCACATAGGGAGTTCGACCGCTGGCCGAAATTCCGAGGACCACGTCTCCTGGAGCCAGTCCTCTCTCCTGCAACTCGAAGGCCGCGGCGGCCGAATCGTCCTCTGCACCCTCCACCGGATGGCGGAGCGCTCGGTCCCCTCCAGCGATCACCGCTTGGACGACTCGCGGGTTCATTCCGTAGGTCGGTGGGATTTCTGAAGCATCAAGAACACCCAGGCGACCGCTGGTTCCCGCACCCACATTAAACCAATGGCCGCCTCCGGCGATCGCAGTAGCCAGCACCTCAACAGCCTCTTCCATCTGGCTAAGACAGCGACCCACCGCCGCATGCGCAAAGGCATCCTGCTCATGAATCAGGCTCAACACTTCCCCGGTGGACCGACGATCGAGGTCCCGCGCGGCCTCGAGAACCGCCTCGGTGGGGAGTTTTTCCGGGTTGCTCGCCATTCACTTTCCTTCGGCTTGCAGGCTCAATAATCTGAGACCAACGGCCCCCTCGCCGCATCGCTACACTGGGGCAATGGCATTTCGGGTCACCCAAGAAACCCTCGAAGCTCTTGAATGGCCCAAGGTCGTGGAGCTTCTTCGGAAGCAATGCCGCACCGCCCAGGGCCAGACGTGGCTGGCAGAAGCGGAGAAGAACCTCGCGGTGGAAAATTCCACTGTCACTGCACCAGCCACCTCGGCCACAAGTTTCCGGCCGATGACGCCGGCCCATCTCTTCGAGCCGACCCTGCAGGGACTTCGGGCGCGTTTGCGCGAAACCGACGAGGCTCGCAGCCTGCTCGACGCCGAACAAGCGCCCCCCCTGGGCGCCACCGCCGACCTCAATTCCGCCCTTTCCCGGGCCGAAAAGGGCGGGGTGCTTGAAGTCGGCCAGATCCTCGAAGTCCGCACAACCCTCGAGATTTTGCGCCAGACGGCTCGCTTCCTGAAACGAAATGCCGAACAGGCCCCGGGCCTCGCGGAAACCTCCGAGGCGGTCAGGGAACACGCCTCACTGGAAAAGGAAATCGATCGCTGCGTCGACCCTTCGGGCGAAATCCGCGATCAAGCCTCAGCCAAACTCGCGTCCGCCCGCCGAGAAATTGTCCAACTCTCCAGCGAACTCCAGCAGCGCCTGGACCGCTATGTGCGCAACCCAGAAATCAGTCGCCACCTCTCGGACAGCTATTACACAGTGCGGAACGATCGTTACGTGCTTCCCGTCAAGGCGGATGCCCGGAGCAGGGTCAAGGGAATCGTGCACGACGCATCCCGTTCGGGCACCACCCTTTTCGTCGAGCCCGAGGCGGTCGTGGAGGTCAACAATCGCCTCAAGCAAGCCGAACTCGGCGTCGCCCGGGAGATTCAACGAGTCCTGGGACAGCTCACCGAGGCAGTCTCAGAGGCGTCGAGTGAAATCCGAAGCGGACTGGACGCCCTGGCTCGCTTGGACCTTGCCTTTGCCCGAGGCCGGCTGTCCCAGCAAATGGACGCCACCTCGCCCCAGGTTGACGAGGGGGCAGTCTTCGAGTTGCCCGGCCTGCGCCATCCCCTGATCGAGACCAGCGAATGCGTGGCCAACGATCTCCGACTGGGCGACGACTTCTCGGTTCTGGTTCTGTCGGGACCCAATGCCGGGGGAAAGACTGTTTCGATGAAGGCCGTGGGCCTGGCGGCACTCTTCGTCCGGGCCGGGCTTCACGTCCCTTGCGAGGCGGGCGCACGCGTAGACGCCATCGAGCATCTGCTGGCGGATATCGGTGACCACCAGGACATCGGCGAGAGTCTTTCGACTTTCTCGGCCCACATGGCGAACCTTGCCCGGATCGTAGGAGTCGCCGGGCCTCGCTCCCTGGTGGTCCTGGATGAGATCGGTGTGGGAACGGACCCTGGCGAAGGAGCGGCTCTGGCCCAATCCATCCTCGAGGCTCTGGCCGACCGAGGCGCCCGGGTGATCACCACCACTCACTACAACTTGTTGAAGGAAATGGCCGACGTAGATCCACGCTTCGAAAACGCCAGCGTGGAATTCGATCCGGCAAGTTTGGCCCCTACCTATCGCGTCCACGTCGGGGCGCCCGGCGTGTCTTCGGCCTCGGCCGTCGCCGCCCGCATGGGGATGCCGAGCGACGTGCTGGAAAGAGCCGACTCTCTGCTCGAACGCGACGATCGCAAGCTCGAAAAGATGCTCAGCGAGTTGGCCACGAGCCGCGCTGCCCTAGCAATCGAGAAGAACCAGGCGACTCGGATGCGAGCCGAAGGCGAGAGTGTGCGCGACGAATACAGGGCCAAGCTCGAGCGACTCCAGGAACGCCGGGACGAACTCTTCCTGACCATGCGGAAGGACCTCGATCTGGCTTTCAAGCAAGCCCATAGCGAGGTTGCCGGGGTGATCCGCGAGCTTCAACGTGGCCCCTCTTCCCAGCGTGCGGCCGAGGCGCGCAGCGAGCTTCAGACCCTGAAGGGGAAAACCGAGGAAACCCAGAGCGAAGCCGGATTCTCGCCCTCAACGCGTCCTGCGAATTTCGAACCCGTGGATTGGCAACGTGCGGGTGCAGGCGACCCGATTCGTATCCAACCGGGCGGGGTTGGAATTCTTGAGAGCCTGCCCGATCGCCGGGGCAGGGTGGGTGTACGCATCGGCGGAAAAAGATTCGTGGTTTCCGCCGAGCAGGTGGGGAGGGCCATCCCCGAGCAAGCGGGGGCTGGCCCCACCGCTGAACCCCAGCGTGTCCGCATCGAGCGGGCCGACTCCTCGAACTCTGCCGGCGGCCTGGGGGGCGGAACGATCACCTGCGACCTGCGCGGCGAACGCGTCGACCCTGCGCTAGATCGCTTGGCCGAGGTTCTGGATCGAGCCGCCGCCGATGGTTGCGACTGCGTTCGGATCATTCACGGCATCGGCACCGGCGCACTGCTCACAGCCGTCCGCAACTTCCTGGTGGATTGCGCCTATGTGGATAATTTTCGCGCCGCGGACCAGGACTCCGGGGGCGAGGGTGTCACCCTAGCCGAGTTCGCCTAATCGGCGGAGCCAAGAGGCGCCCCAGAAACGTCGGCGACCAGGTCTGCGGCCGCCCTGAAACCCGACACAACCCGTCCCTCGATACTGGGTGAAATCAGGTAGTCGCCGGCAAAATAGAGCCGACGCCCAAGGGATCGTCGATCCACTTGCACCCGGCGGAAGCTCCGTAGGCCACGGTACGCGCCCACGTCAAAGGCGGGCGTACCGCCCTCCCTGCGATACAAGCGGGTGGCCCCCATGCCGCCCACCAGAGCGGGGTAGAGAAGCTTGAGATCGGCCAGCAGGTTTTTCTCCACCCCCTCGTCGGACATTTCCCCGGCGCCGAGCGCAAAGGCTTCCCGTGCGCGCACGGTGGCTCGTCCGGAACCACTGGCCAGCTTACTCCCCGCCAGGCCGGGTTCAAAGATCACGCTCTGCGCGGAAAATCCTTCCTCGTGAGGCAGCCGCACGCGTTCGGGGAGCCCGCTCGGCGCACGCTCCAAGTCCACGGTGAGCGCCAGGGTCGGGCGCTCACGAACCCCGGTCAGAAAATCGCGCTCGGCGGGCTCAATGACCGGAGCGGCGAGACGCGCCGCTTCGGCGGGCGCGGTCGCCACTACCACGGCGTCCGCCCGGAAGGATCGGCTCGAGGCAACCGATGCGTCACAAGTGATTTCGTACCCGCCCTGCCCGCCCCCTTCGAGCCGAACGACCGCGGCATGGTGCTGGGCCTGGATGCCCGGGCTGGCCGCGCGATACACGGCGTCGAGGCCCGACCGTGGCAGCCCCGTGTACCCAAGCCCCGGGCGGCCGGTCATCCGAGCGCGCCAAAGCATCAGCGCCGTCACTCGGGAAAGTTCTGCCGCCTCTCCTGAAAAGAAGTCCTCCACCTCCGGGGCTACCCAGCGCCGGAGAACGCTCTCGCCAAAATACAAGCCCGCAAAATCTGAAACGCTGCGATAGTCGAGGTCCGCCGCTCGCTCGGGGGCGGTCGGGTCCAAGAGCGGGAAGTAACGCGCCATCAAGCGAGCCCACCGCACAAGGCGCAGGGCGTGCAGTTTGCGAACACCGGGGATCGCCGCGACTCCACGTAGATGCTGGGGATCAATGGTGGCCGTCCGGCCGCGCCGGGCCTGAACAACCTGAACCGGGCGAAGCGGGAGCAGGTTCTCCGCCAAACCCAATTCTCCGAGCCAACCGATGACATGCCGGTCCCCGGAGTGGAGGGTCTCCAGGGAATCGAAGGACCCTTCGCCGTCGGCGGGGTCCCGGCGCTCTACGAGGCTCACAACGTGGCCCGCCTGGCGAAGACGCCAAGCCGCTGCCAATCCCGACAGACCCGCTCCTATGACCAGGACATTCATGATTGCACCCATCTGGAGGAAAACCGGGTGCGCACACTAGCGCCGAACAGCGTTCCAAGCCCGCGGACTCTGGGAAACCCCTATCCGAGAAATCGGGCGAGATAGGTACAAACGGCGTTGAGATCGCCAAAGGGTTCGTAGTAAATCCCTCGGGCGGCAAGAGCATCCGCGAGGGTTCCCTTGGCAAAAACCAAGTCCGCGACTTCGGCGGCGCAGAGATCCGAAACCAGACCGTCCCCGATATGAATGCAGAACGAACCCGGATGAGCCCGGCGGTAGTCCTCGATCAACGACCGCTTACAGACTCCAGTCCCACACCCGCAGTCGGCATTGAACGCCCCGGGCGCAACCCTCCAACGCCCTTGCTCGAAGTTCAGATGATTTGCCGAATACGAAAACGTGACTTGGTGGACCGCCTGGAGGCGCTCGAGGTTGTAGTCGAAGCCATCCGACAAAATCCTGAAGGGCACCCCTTCTTTTCCGCACCAATCGAGAAGAGACCTCGCCCCGGGATCCAGTTCGATTTCGGCCAGGAAGGCGTCGAGTCGCTCCGCCGGGAACGCGAAATCCTCAAACAGTTCCAGCGCGTAGTCCCAAGCCCCCAACTCGCCTCGCTCGTAGCGTTTCTGGAGAGTCGAGCGCTTTTCTGTCAGGTGTTCCCGGGCCAGGCTCGCGCCCACGTCGCGCAATGAGAATGTGCCGTCAAAGTCGCAGAACACCGCGGGCTTGAGAACCCGGGGCGCGTGGACGACCGCGCTCGCATGGGCTTCCAATTGAAAGGCCCGGGTACTCGACGAAACAGATCGGGGAGAGCCGAGCCCGTCAAGCCAGTTCGGGGAAACCGCCGGCGAAGAAAAGACCGAATCTGCGGGAAAGGGGCAGAGCGCGGCTTCGTTGCCCAGGTTGACCGCGCCCAACCACAGATCCCGCCCCGCTCGGGATTCCACCAAACAGGGACCCCCGGCGTCCTGGGGCCATGCCACCCGCGCCGTGCCCCGACCTCCCCCACCGGCATCGATACGGTTCGCCAAAGCCACGACGTTGGCGACCGCATTGCGCTCGGCGGGTTTCAGCAGGGGAACGTCATCGGAAAAAACGACCATTCCCCCCGAGAGCGCGACACCGGCGGCCAGACTCGCCGATTCCGAGGAGGAGAGCGACGTCTCTTGGCTTCGAACCATCAGGCAATCGGGATCGTTCAACCAAAGGCGACGATGGAGAAACTGCCGGGCAAATGTGCTGCGCAAGGCCGTGCGGGTCGAGGGCAGCATCTCCTCGAGGCCGGGAAGCACCACCGGCTGATCCACCTCCCAGGAAGGCGCCACGTCGGGCCCGATCCGCATACCATCGACAAGGCCCACTGCCGGACCCAAGGGAGAACCGCAACCGAGCAGAAATGCATCTTCTCCCGCCCCTCGGCGAATCGCTCCCAGTCCCCGGCGAAGCCGCTGGGCCCGGGTCAAGGAGGGATCGGCCCCCTGGCCCCGCATGGCGGGCATGAAGAGAAAATCGAGCTTGAGATAGTCGAATCCCAGGTCAACCAGGGCCGAAAAAGTTTCTTCCAGGTGCTCGAGGACTTCTTCCTGGCTTGGATCCAATACATAGACCCAGCCATCTCGACTCCAAGCCGGGTTGTAGGTTCCCCGCAAGCGGGATTCCCCGTCCCGAAGAACCCAGTGAGGGTGCTGGCTCAGAACCCGACTTTCCGCCGAAACCGCAAAGGGCGCGGTCCAGATCCCAGCGCGAAATCCCGCCCGGCGAATTGCCGAAGCCACGCCCCCCAGTCCGGAGGGAAAGCGGACACTCGGCTCAAGCCAATCCCCCATCGTGGGCTGGAATCCATCATCGAGTTGGACGACCTGCACAGGGATACCGCTGGTATCCGCGGCCAACGCCTCGAGGTTGCGCATAAGGTCTCGCTCGGAAACGTCGTGAAAGAAATGGTACCAACTGCACCAGCCCGCCTGAAAAGCATTTTTTCGGCGCGCGCCCCCAACGGTTCCCCAGAGTTCGGCAAAGCGTTCCAGGAGTGGGTTGGCTTCGGCGCCCAGGGCAACCCGGATGCTTTCGAGTTTCCGGGTTTCACCGGGTTCCAGAGTCACCTCGAGACGAAGTTCCAGGTCGATGGCCACAGGTCGACCGGTCTCCTCCTCGGGTCCGGGCAAGAGCCGCACGACACCAAAAGCGCGCCCGGTCTCAAGCGCACCCACAAGACAAAAGGGACCCCTCGCCATCCCGCCCACCAGGGTCATGGTTTCGGATTCGTGCCAACCGGACCGCGGCTCACCTTGGCAGTGGTACATCCCCCTAAGCCAGGGGCCCGAGGGGAATTCGGGCTCGCCTTCCGGCGTCAAGGAGCGGACACCGGTGGGCGACCAGGACTGCCAGCCATGGCGCAAAAAGCGAAATGCTGAGTGACCGTGCCCGCAGAATTCGAGTCCAAATTCGATGCTCTCCACATAGAGCGGCGTGGAACCCCGATTGCGGAGGCTGCCGTGCAGGGTGGCAGCGGTCCGATGCTCTTCCCGACGAAGTACGAGTTCCAGATCCCCGGCGGCAAAGCGGTGTGCACCGCTGTCCAGCGCGTCTTTGCGAATCTCGAGGATCGGCTCGTCTCCCCGCCGAAAGCGGGCCGCGGTCCGTACTGGGTCGACTCGCGACTCGGTTCCATCGTGGGATAGCTGCGCCAGGGGTTGGGCCATCGGCAGAACCTATAGCGAGATAATGCGAGACCTGGGTTTAGGGCATGGGGTGCGGGCATGGGATGCGGGTATGAAGCGCGGGCATGGAGCGAGGGTATGGAGCGAGGGTATGGAGCGCGGGTATGGAGCGCGGGCCCCCGGGTGCGGAAAACCCTCCGATCGGGATCGGGCTAAGCACACATTCCCGGGCCCGCCGGGTCTTCGAAACCCGCGCAAGTGAGCCAATTTGTGTCACCTCTGCCGCAAATTGTGTCCCCTGGCATAGAGAAGCTACGTCGGACCTACCCCTTCCCTGCCGAGTGTGATTGGCGACCCTCTCAAAAAATTCTTCTGTTTCAATGGCTTATCAACCTTTCGGCAGAGCCACCCCAAAATGGCACATCGCTTGCTTTAGGAGTTCACTGTGCCGCGATGTTTCATCGAGTGATCTATCGCAAAAACGAATCGTAGGTCTGGCGCCCGAGCGGGCTACCCCTCCCTTCGCACATTGTGCAAGGAGCTTGCTCGGGCGCTTATGCGTTGGACGCCTCGCCCACTTCAGCTTGTGGACTTGCCAGGGTGCGCCCTCCTCGGCTGAAGGAATGGCGATCGCTCCAGTCCGAAGCAGATGCCCAGGGCCGGGGTATAGTCGGGCCATGCGAGCTCAAAAGGGGAACTTCGAGCATCGGCATGCCTTGCCCAACCTTCTTCCCCGCCCGCGTCGCATTCGCCCGGGCATGGGTCATTTTGATCTCACCGCACCGATGGATCTCTACTTAGACCCCGAGGACCGTCCAGGCAACCAAGCAACCCTCCTTCGTCTACAGACCGGCATCGAGGCGGCTGGGAGAAGTCGGCCGAGAACAACTTCCTCTCCGGCCCGCCTGGGCCCGGGTGGCAAGCGAGCACGGATCGAACTCGTCATCGATTTAGAACTCGATGAGTCTGAGCCGACGGTGAGCGTCTCAGCATCGGGCCGCAGAAGAAAACGACGGGCTCGCCACGACGCCTACCAGCTCTCTGTGACTTTCGAGCGGGTCGAAATTCGCGCCGGCAACCCGGCTGGCCTTCGCTACGGCGTTGAAACGCTGCTGCAACTCATCGAATCCCGGGGCCGAATTCCCTGCTGCCGTATCCAGGACAGCGCCGACCTCGAGCTGCGGGGTCTGATGCTGGACATTTCCCGGGGCAAGGTGCCCACCCGGGAAAGCCTGGAGGAACTGATCGATACCTGCGTCGCCCTCAAACTGAACGTACTCATGCTCTATACCGAGCACACTTTCCGCTTCAAAAAACATCCGGCGATCGGTCGCAATGCCAGTCCCTTGAATGCCCGAACCCTTACCGCCCTGGATGCCTACGCGGCCGAGCGTTTCGTGGACTTGGTTCCCTGCCTGCAATCCCTTGGTCACATGGAACACATACTCAAGCTTCCCGCCTACCAGGCCATGGCGGAGACCGAAAGCGGGTGGACAATCGCCCCCAGCCACCCTCGAAGCCTGCCCTTTCTCAAGGACCTCTACGACGAATACCTTCCTCTCTTTCGCTCGAATTGGTTCAACGCCAATTGCGATGAACCCTGGGATCTGGGCCGAGGGCTCTCGGCAAAGCGCAGTCTGGCATTGGGTGCCGGCGGTCTCTACCTCGAACACGTTCACAAAATCCAGCGGCTCGCCCGGCGTCACGGGAAGCGCATGATGATCTGGGGCGATGTGGTTCATGCCCACCCGCACCGAGTTAAAGAGATCGACCCGAACTTGGTTCTCCTCGATTGGTGGTACGAAAGCAATTTCGATTTCGATCGCGTCAAGATTTTTGCGCGGCACAACATCGACTTTTTGGTCTGCTCGGGAACCTCAAGTTGGAATTCCCTTTTCCCCAGAATCGCAAACAGCCTCGAGAACATCTCAGGGTGGGCCGATGCCGGGCGGAAGCACGGTGCCTTGGGTCTACTCAACACTGATTGGGGCGATCACGGGCACTACAATCTCCAGGGCAATTCCCTCATGGCCTATGCCTGGGGGGCTCAGGAAGCTTGGTCTGGGCCCACGCCACCCAAGGACTTCGACCGCGCATTCTCCCGGCTCTTCTTCGACGACCCCAAGGGTGAGGTGGCCCGCATCTACCGGAGCCTCGGATCCATCCACAATCCGGGTTTCAAGGTCTTCAATGGTTCGCCCCTGCAATATCTCTTCTTCGACAGCGTCGAGAGCGCTTACTTCATCAGCGCTTGCCGACCTTCCCAACTGACGGCCCTTGAGAGACGCTTGGACCGCCTGGGGGCGCGAATCCAGGCGGCGCGACAGCGGGGGGTTCGCGGCCGCCACCATCTCGACGAGATTCTCTACGCCTCGGACGCCTCGGCTTTTGCCGTGCGAAAGGCCGCCGCCGGCCTTGAGTATCTCACCTGGCGAAAGGAGCCTTCCGCCCAGGGCGCACGAGGAAGAAAATTTTTGGCCAGGACTCTTCAGGGTCTGGCCGAAGAGCAAATGGCCCTCGGCCGGAGACTTCGAAAGCTCTGGCTCCTCCGAGCTCAAGAATCAAATCTCGACCAGACCCTCAAGCGCCTGCGGCGCTCCGCGCGACATATGAGAGCCGCCGCAAAACGCCTGGAAACCAACCGTCCCAGCCTCGAACCCGAGCGAAAAAAGATCTCCATCCAGGGCGTTCTGCAGTCCCTTCGAGAGAGCCTGAGCTAATCCCCTTGATCGGAAGCCCCCGGCGCTTTCGGCTTGGCGGGGCTCTTCAAAACTGCGCGCGCGATGCCCGCCAGATAGACCGAACCGGTGCAGCAAAGCAGATCGCCTTCATCGAGCCCTGCTCGAGCGGTGGCGACCGCAGCGTGCGGGTCATCGACCCTTTTCACCTCGCACCCCGGCGCGATCTTGGCGCATAGCGATGCCAGCTTCTCGGGCTCCATGGAACGATTGGGCTCGGCTCGGGTTACCCACGCAACGTGGACACCTTCGAGCAACTTCCCGAGGATCACTTGCGAGGCCTTGTCGCGAGAAATCGAGAGCACGAGAACCCTGCGTCGTGCCGGTATCTCATCCATAGCCTCGCAAACCGACGATGCCGATTTTGGAGTATGCGCCGAATCCACCAGGAGCCATGGACGCTTTCCCAAGAGTTCAAGCCGACCGGGTAGCGAGGCCTCCGCCAAACCCCGGCGCGCCGCAGAAACGAGCTCCCCGTCGGACCAACAGCCCAGTCTTCGCAACGCGGCCAGGGCGATCGACGCGTTGTCGATCTGGTGGTGACCAATAACGGACATACCCGCCGCGAGTTCGAAACCGTCGGCCTCACGGTAGACGAAGGCCTGGTGAGCGGCTTCGGGAATCCCCCAGGCAGCCCATTCCGAAGGAGCGAGCCGAGTCGCCCGGGCATCTTTCTCCACTCGGAAGAGTGGTGCAGCCAGCGCCTCGGCCCTGGATGCCACGACCGTACCGGCCTCTTCGACGAGAGGGCCCATGACGCACGGGACTCCCGGCTTGATGATTCCCGCTTTCTCCCCCGCAATCGCGGCCAGGGTGTCGCCGAGTTTGTCCGTGTGTTCGAGTTCGATCTGGGTAATACACGTCACCGCAGGTTCTACGGCATTGGTGGAATCCAGTCGACCGCCAAGCCCCACCTCCAGCAGCACATGGGACACCTGGGCCCTGGCAAAGAGGAGCAGGGCCGTGGCGGTTGTCGCGTCGAAGAAGGTCGGTGCATTTTCTGGATCTTCGGCCCGAAGCGCTTCCACCTGGGGCCGGACGCATTCCACCGCCTCGGCCAGGAGATCGTCCCCTGTCGAGGAGCCATCGATGCGGAAGCGCTCGCTCCAATTTTCGAGGTGGGGCGATGTGAAGGTTCCCACTCGCTCTCCGCCGGCCATGAGAATCGCTTCCGCCAGCAGGCAGGTCGAACCCTTGCCCTTCGACCCGGCGACGTGAATGATCGAAAGAGAACGCTGGGGGTTGTCCAGTCGCGCCAAGAGGCGACGAATGGGAACTAGGTCGAACCGCGCACTCGCGTAACTCGATGCCCGCTCGAAGTTGATCAGGCTCTCGAGCCAGGCGCTCGCCTCCTGGACGTTGCCGATCCTTGCGCTCACACTGCCCCCGACCCCCATCTTCCCCTTGATCAATCTCGCGAGGCGTACACCACAGAATGACTCAGCTGTGCACAAATGACGAAGGCGGCCCATATGGACCGCCTTCTGCAGATCTCAACTCCCACCCGAACAGCCGTTACTGGAGCAGATAGCGCTGACTGTCCCGATACTTCTTCACCGCCTGACTAGTGGTCTCTATGGCCGGGAAGAAGTACTTCACCGCGTGCCCACATTCCTGGCACACCTTGTAACAAAACTTGAAGCCCTCGACCTCGCGAACGCTACCGACGCTGATTCTGTTTTTGTCGGTGCAACAACGCGCGGGACGTGGCGGCGAAACAATCCGTCGGGGGTAGTCATTCTTGGGCGTCTCATCGGTCGAGTACTCAATGATATTCTGCGTTAGCCGGTGTGATCGCTCTTCTGAATTCTTTTTTCTAATATTGCTACCAATTCGTCTCAAGTCTTGCCCCCTCACTCATATTCTGATGATGCGTAGCCGGGCGCTTGCCTCAGCTCGTTCAACAGAGAAGAATAATCTTCGAAAGGCGCCGTACACGGCGGGCCTGCGGCATAAAGCAAACGGCCTCTCCCACCTTGTCCTTCTCTCCGCCCCTCGAAACTTGCTTTGTTCTCCGAACCTCCTATCGATTTTTTGCCCGCGGCACTGGCTGTTGAAGCTGATTCCGGAAGTTCCATCAAGATCGAACTCCGGGTCCCGTACGAGTCCCCTACATGAACACAAACATCATCAAGGGGTGAATCCTTGGCGCCGTGCGAGCGACACAGACCGGCAAGTTCGTCCACGACTTCCGCAACGGGAAGTCCTGCGATTTTATTGGCCTGTTCACGGACCCAATCAACCTTGGATGTCACTCCTTTCCCCGGACCCGCTTCGAGCGGATCCGAATTACCCACCACGTGAACACCCGGCTCAATTTCCTGGAGCCGGGGCTCCTCTCGGTAGGTCACCAAATAGGCACTTTCCCGATCAGCTACAAAGACATTGAACGGGTTGTGAATTCCAGACTCAATCGACATAAGCTTGCCGATTGCTTCCTGGGCGCTCCGCGCTTGCAGAGAATCCATGACCACATGCCCCCTGGATTGACGGGTCGGGTCCGGATTCGGCTCGCGCAAATTTGTCAATGCTGAAAAAACTCCTTCCTGGCTCAGGCCGAGCCAAGTACCCCCTGCCCGAATGTCCATGGGGGCTAACCACGGAATTTCCCGCCCCGCTCTCAGTGCCGGCTCCTCGGACGGCCGGTCCATATATTCATCCCGATTTGCGGCAACAACCAACCACCGTCCGGGGATTTTCCGATAGAGCGCAATCAGTGTGCACACTTACTCGCCTGGCCCTCCCGCATGCGGCCTCTTTGTCCGCCCTGTACTCGGACTCCGAGCAGGCGAAATCGCTGTGTCTCTCCGCAACCCACGGGCTCCATTTTCACGTTTACGGTCTTTTTCTTCGGCCCAAAGCGCCCCGACGCCGACCTCTTCCGCCTAACGGTCTCGCGTGTCAATCCATATCTTCCCGCAACCGAATCGGCCTGGCTTCGAACCCCTCCGAAGCAACCCCACTCGGCGTATCGCATTTTGGCTCTGAAGATTTCCCTCTTGGCGGAGGCAGAAGCCCCTGAGCGCCCGCACTCTGCTCGATCGACCTTGGCGGCCTGACCGGCGTATCTCTCGTAGCCTACCGGCGTATTTCTCGTGTAGAGAGGGGCAGACCGAATCGATCCCTGCGGCCTGTCGTCCTCCTTACTGGGCTCTTACTGGGCTCCCACCGGGCTCCTTCACTGGCACTGGCACTGGATGCCCCACGGGATGGCCGCGCTCCGAAGCCACCTCAATTGCTTGCTGGGTCGAGAATTTGGTCGGCGCGCGCAAGTCCCCCAAGAAAGACCAACTTACCATTTTTTTGTACCGTTGGCAACTTATTGTAATTTTTTCAGTCACTTGGGACTTCTTAACGTCCAGGGGCTGACCTCAGCAACTGGCAAGAACGGCTATCTCAGTCCCCCACCAGCCGGAGATTCTGCGAATCGGAGGATTCGGCCTGCACGGGTTCCGGAGGCACCCAGCCGTGCTCTTCGCGCGTTTGACCGGCCCGGCGGCCGGCCGCCTCGCGGCTCAACTCCAGGCCATAGCGGCCCATAACCTCGGCCAACTCCTCAAACTGCCCCCCCACCGCTTCGTGAACCGATTCGAAACCACGTTGCATGGCTTCGGATCTTCGCCAAAACGCCAGGGGATTCATCGCGAAGAATCTCGCGTCCTGCTCGTGGGGCTCGAGGAGAACGATATCCCCGCGAAAGGAGTCGTCGGACAGATAACGCTGAATCCCCAATTCCAGCCGCGAATGCAGAAGGGTTCGGAAAACCTGATTGGCGACCAGTTTCGCGCCGCGCGCGGACAGATAGTTTCCCCGGGAGCCATTCGTTGAGTCAGCGCTCGCAGAGTCAACATGGTTCACGAACGGCCGGAAGGGGTTGTAACAGATCACGAGATCGGCCCCCTTCTCGATGGCCACGTCAATATTCGCCGTATGCCGAACGCCGCCATCGACATAGTCCACCCCGTTCAAGCGTGCCGGCTTGTAGAAGAGAGGCAATGCAGTCGACGCTTGAACGGCCTGGGCGATCGTCAACTCATTGACCTCGTCGCCTCCGAAAATCACGCGTTCGGAGGTATCCAGGTCACAAGCGCTCAAATAGAGCTCAACGCCTCTTTTGCGTTGGAAAGCGGCAAAATCGTTGGGCATGGACAGTCGGTCCAGACTTCGACGCAGCCAGCCCTCAAGGGCCGCATTGTCGAACAGGCCCGTCGGGATGTAGTCCGTGGCCGCAGGCAAGCTACGCGTGGGCGCTGTGTGCTCGATCACGCGCTTCACAAGGGACTCGAAGTTTGAGTAAGACGTGCGACGAACAAAACGTCGAAACTGGTTCCCTGCGGCATCCGGGAGCCCGGGCAGCCCGCGCAGGAACTCCCGCCCGATGCCGGGGAGATACGAAAGAACATCCAGCGCAAAGCGGGCGGGGCGCTGGGCGAACTCGCGAAGGTTTGGCGAGTAGAAATCGATGGGGCGCAGCTGATCGAGCTTCTCGCTGGTTCCTTCGAGGACCCGCATCATCTCGTCGGGACGGATCCCTCCGGCGAGAGGAACGGCGAGTAGCGCGCCCGCGGACAGTCCCACGTAGACGTCAAGATCGCAGAGCCCCCGTCCCACCAAGTAATCTTCCAGGGCGGCAATCCCACCGACCTTGAAGGCCCCACCCGTGACGGCCCCACCGGCCAAGACCAGGGCGATCTTCGGGTTCTTCTTTCGGCGTCGACCGTCGCTCTTACGAATTAGCGTGAGGCCCATGACCATTCTCCCCCACTTTCAAATAATCTCAGGTTCTGCCGACGCTCCGGGGGACTGTCACCCGACCTCGACTGCTGCGATTCACCCACTCTTACGCTGCATTGCGTCATCTTAGGGTCAGATCTTGAGCGAATCCAGCCTCTTCTGCACGCCCGTGTCCGGGACCTCCCCGACAAATCACTCCCACACCCCCGAAGGTGGCTTGATTGCTTTTCGCCAGGGGGACATTCCCATGGAAAAATGGCCCTCCGGGGCCGTTTACGAGCTCTGGTTTGCCGCATTGCGTCGCGAGCTGTATTTCTGCCTTTTCCCCTATCCCCAGCTGTGACAACTTCCCAATCGGTCGGCCCGGCAGCCGTGGCCCTCCGCGAACCTGGGAGAAGTCCGGCCATGCGCGCCCTCAAAATAGTCCCGTGCGTTCTCCTGACCCTGGCCGCCGCGGCTTCGGGGCAGGGCAGCCCGCCTGCCCCGGTTCCTGGAAATCCGAGCCTCGCCCAGCAAGCCGAGGACGCCGCAGAGCGGGACAGCGCGATTCGAGCGACCCAAGCCGCAGGGGAAGCCAGGGCGCGCGCGCAGGAGGAATCTCGCCAGAACGCGGCGCTGGACGCGGCCCGGGAGACCGAACGCGCAGCGGCGGCGGACCTCGAGAACGCACTCTCCACCGCCCAGGCGATGCAAGAGGAGTTGTTCCGCATCCACCAAGACCCGGGCGCGCAGAATGCCACGACGAGCCTGCTCGCGGCGCCGAACCCTTTGAGTTCCGATGGTTGGGACCATGACCCCCGAATCGCGGCACCCGCGCCTTCGTCACGAGAACTGCCCGAGGAAATTTTCGACCGTTCCAACGAAGTGATCGCGCCGGGCGTATGGCAGAACACCGAGACGCTCCGGGTGATCCGACTGGTTCTAGATGCCGACGGCGACGGCAAGCCCGAATTGATTCGCTTCCTGGACCGAGGGACCCGGGAGCCGATTCGCCAAGAAGCCGACCGAAACTACGACGGTGTGTTGGATTCATGGAGGCGTTATCGCGACGGCGAACTGGTGAGTCGGGTTCTCGATGAGAACGACGACGGCAACCCCGATGTCTTCGAGACGTTTCGTGGAGGTCTGTTGGTGGTTCGCGAACTCGATCGCGATGACGATGGCGTGCGCGATGTCTTTTACCGATACAGGGGCGATTCCCTCTTCGAAGAGGGACACGATGCCGACAACGACGGCGTTGTAGACCTGCTGATTCTCTACCAGGACCGTCGGCGGGTTCGCGCCCAAGAGGATGTCGACCGAGATGGCCGCATGGACCTCTGGACCCGCTACTCGACCCAGAACGGGAGCGAAGAGGTGACCCAAATCGAGCATGACCGAGCGGGTCGGGGATTTGCGGACACGTTCGAATACTTTCAGATCCAGGGCGGGAAAACGCTCCTAGTGCGGCGAGAGCGGGATATCAACGGTGACGGCCAAGTCGACGTGGTCTCGTTCTACGCCGAGGGCCGGCTGGTAAGGCGGCAGATCGCCGAGGCCGGCCTGGCTCCCATGTAGACCCACCGGGGATTCAACGCTCCTCCTCCGCCCCCACCTCGACGCGCTTGCGCTGACGCTCGCGGAAGGCCTCGATTCGCTCTTTCTCGATCAGCCGCATGAGATGGCGATTGCGTCGCTTCACGCGCTCGAGCTCGAGCTCGAGCTCCCGGGGCGTGAGTCCCGACTTCTCGAAAACCAGATCGAACTCCAGGCGCCGTTCCCCGCCATCGCCCCCCAGAGCCGCGATCTCCACTCGGTTTATCCCCTCACGAACCGGCACGAAGGCTAGAAAGCTGCCGTCCGGCGCGAGTTCGACGTCGTAGGAAATTTCCCCGGTGCCGAGATTCGTCACGATCACATCCTCGATGTCGGCAAAGGAAACCCCCTGTAAAAATGCGACGATATCACCCGGATTTCGAACCGGAGTAAAGCGACCCCGGGTGATACGCGAGATTTCCGAGAGAGCCAAGGGCGATGTCAGCGCCCCCTGACCCAACGCGAATGTATTGATCTGAATCCCAGCCGTGCGCGCGAGTCGCGCGGCCGAGATCGCCGCTTCGGTATCCTCGGGGTCCGCATGGATCGCTTTACCAAAGGGGAAGGTGGGAACGCCATCGGTCAGAAAAGTCACGACCTTGCGCGAGCCCGGCTTGGGCTGACTGTAGGCCTGGGAAAGGCCGGCCAGTTCAATCACCGAGAGTTGAATGGCCGCCGCGAAGTTTGTCGCGCCATACGAACCCTCGGCGAGAATTTCGGACAGCGCCTGGTCGATGGCTTTAAAATCCCGGGTTAGAGCGACCTTCACAAAGGCATCCTTTTGATCGACGCTTTGGCGCTCTCCTGTTTCGGGGTGAACCTGCCCTGAAAAGGCGATAATGCCCACCTGGGTCCTTTGAGGGTCGAGCACCTCAAGCAGGTGCCGAGTGGCCTGGATCTCCGCCGCGAGAATGGTGTCCTCGGGATCACTGCAGACCATGTCCTCGGGGTAGGTCCCGGGCGCCACCAGCTCCTGCCGGGGATTGAGCCCGATTTCGCCGTCCTCGTCGACGTCAATGCCGCTGGGATAACGGCTCGAGTGCGAAACATCGATGACCACCATCACGTCGAAATCCGCCTTCACGCCGTCTCCGGACTCGGCCCGTCCGCGCACCGGCGCCATCGTGACCCGGTTCCGGACCACTTCCCCCGGCGCCGGGGATGTCACCACCAGGCGCACCTCCGACGGCGCCCGAACCCGCTCCTCGGCCCCTGCGCTTGGATTCGCCATCCCCAGAACAAGCGCGAGGGCCAGCCCAAGGGCCAGCCGACGCGGATGGACCCGTTCGTCCCCAGGCGCCCATTCCAGATCTCTTCGCACAATCAACTCCGTCACACCTTCACCAGGGCCCGATCTCGCTTCAACGCCCTCTCGTATGGGGCGCGCAGCCCATCGGGGGGGCCAGCCGGTACCCGACTGGTCAATATACAGGGCCCGCCCGGTCCGCTGGCCTCACGGCCCCAAGGGCACCCACTCCCAAGCGTCCACCGGTTCCCGGCCGCTTCCGGCCGCCTTCGGGGACGAGTCCGAATTCCCGAGGCCAGCCTTGCCCGCGCCCCCGCCTCCGCCCAGAGGCGACTTTGCAAACGCGTCGATTCGGCCCAGGCGACGGCTGATTCGGTCGATCGCTTCGAGGGTCACGCGCCCCAGGGTCGCCAGTTCCCCTGGATCCGGGGGGCCTGCCGGCCCCGAGGACGCCGCGCCCGGGCCCCCCCGACGAGTGCCGATCAGCCCAACTGTGGGGCGTAATCCCGCGGCCAGAAAAGCCAGGTGCCCGGCCAGGGGCGAACTAAACGCATCGCTTCCCGCGAACACCGGACCGGCTTCCAATGCGCGGCCGGCCTGCCAGAGGGTCTCGCGATACATCCGGTGCGAACGGAGATCGCGCTCGAGCACGAATCGCGGTCCGGGCAGCCGGCCGAAAAAAATCGCAAGTCGCACCTGGTCGATCATCTGCCGAGCCGCCAGTTCGGTAGCCGCGGCATGGCTCCCGGGAAAACGCCGGGGGGTGACTTCCCCGGGGCCGACTTGCGCCGCGGCGGTTCCCCCGGCCAGTCCGTCACCCTCGAGGAAGACCAGAGCCACCGAATAGGGGCGCGGCGCCTCAGCGAGAACCCGGCCCAATTCGAGAACCACAGCGGCCCCGGCCGCAGCCGCATAGTCCTCGGGACCCCGACCGTCGCGCTCCGAGGGCAAGGTGTCATACCGCGCAATAAGCAGCAGCGGGTCGTCGCTCTCTCCATCAAGAAAGCCAACCACGGCTTGGATCGGCGCGCGCTCAGAACCGGAGCCAGCGGATTCACCCGCCCATACTTCGACCCGGGCACCGAGCCCTTCCAACTCCTCGGCGATCCAGGCCCCCGCCCGAGCGGCGCTCTCCGAGCCCGGCCCCCGGGCGCCCGCGTCCACCAGGGTCTCGAGGTTCTGGGACGCCCGCACCCCCGAGAAGGAGACCGGTCCCAAGGGCGCCTGGGAGTGCCCCGACGAAGAAGGATTCGGTGGAGGCGTTCCGCAGGCCAGCGGGGCGAGCAGGGCGAGAAGGGCCCAGAGGGGCATGAACCGCTCAGCTCGAAGCCTCGCTTCTAGGCGCTTCATTCCGTCGGTCTCGGCCACCATAAGGGCGACTCTAGGCCACTCCGCCTCTCCGCACGCGGCCAGGGCTCCCTCGAACCCTTGGATAGACGGGGGTAAAAGCCACGTTAATCCCTGAGTGGGGATCCAATTGCCCTCGTTCCGGCAAATTTGCTGCGATATCGAAGAATCTTTGACACACCCAGCCCGCAACGCCCACTTCCTTTTCGTGAGACCCGCTCCTCGCGGGGTTATTCAAGAGCCGAAGGCAGAATCCCTCCCTGGGGGTTCTGCCTTCAAACTTTTGACTTTCGCCTCGGGTTCTGTTCCAAGGTCGTCCGATTTTTAGTTTTGAAATTTGGATCTCGCGTTCGAGTTCTGCTTCGCCAGCCCATGCCCGAGTCAGTCCCTCGCGCCAACTCCTCGCGCTTCGCTCCGAACCCAAGCCGCTGCCCCCAGCACTAGCCCCAGCCTCAGCCCCGATATCATGCCGCGGTCCCGCGGAGAACCAACCAATGGCACGCGTCCTCGGGGCTTCGCTCCTCGGCATCGACGGGATACCCGTGGAGGTCGAGGTCCGCATCAGCGCCCAGCTCCCACGGATCGATATCGTGGGCCTCCCCGAACTGTCCGTGCGTGAGAGCGCAGCCCGGGTGCGAGCAGCGATTTCCTCTGTGGGCGAGTCATTCCCCCAGAACCGAGTCACCATCAACCTCGCCCCAGCCGCCCTGCGAAAGGGAGGCTCGGGGCTTGATCTCGCCATCGCCATCGGCATCTTGGTCGCCAGTGGCGCTGTCGAACCCCAGGCTACAGAGGGGATCGCATTCATCGGCGAACTCGCACTCGACGGACGCTTGCGCGGCGTCCGGGGCGAACTCGCCATGACTCTCGCGGCGCGCACTGCGGGGTGTCGAGCGCTGATCGCGCCCGCGGGCTGGACCGCTTCGGCCTCTTTGGTTTCCGACGTGGAAGTCTTCGCCGCCGGAGATCTCGCCGCCGTGATCGCACATCTGCGCGGGCACGAACCCCTTGCCCGACAAACCCCGGAAGCCCGGGACCGACCCACCCAGCCCACCCTGTGTTTGAGCGACGTGCGCGGCCAGGAAACGGCGAAACGTGGCCTGGAGATCGCCGCAGCGGGCGGGCACGGCATCCTGCTCAGCGGTCCACCGGGCGCCGGGAAGAGTATGCTGGCCCGCAGGCTACCCGGGATTCTCCCGCCCCTGCTCGCCGAAGAAGCGCTGACGGCCACGCGTATCCACGACGCCGCGGGCCTGCTCGGTCCCACCAGCCCCGCTCTCTCCGATCGGCCCTTTCGCGCCCCCCACCACACCTGCACCGTCGCCGGGCTCCTTGGTGGTGGGACTCCCCCGGTTCCCGGCGAAGCTTCCCTGGCCCACGGAGGTGTTCTGCTGCTCGATGAATTGCCCGAGTTTGAGCGGCGGGCGCGGGAATCCCTACGTCAGGTTCTGGAGGACCGTTGGATCGTCCTCGCCAGAGCCAACTACACGTGCCGTCTTCCCGCGAATTTCATGCTGGTCGCCACGGCGAATCCCTGCCCCTGTGGCTGGTGGGGAAGCGAGCAACGCAATTGCCGCTGCGAAGCCCGGTCCATCGAGCGCTATCGAGCCCGAATTTCCGGCCCCCTTCTCGATCGCATCGACCTGCACCTGAACGTGCCCGGACAGGCGTGGCGCGACCTCGCCGAACCCGCCGGAGGCGAAACCAGCGCTCAACTGCGACCACGCATCGAACGGGCCCGGGGCGTCCAGCAGAGCAGGGCTGGAGCGTGCAATGCCGATCTGGCCGACGCCCGCCTTGTGCGGGATCTCAAGGCCACTGGCGCGGCCCATGCGATGCTCGGCCGGGCGGTGGATCGTCTCCGGCTCTCCGCCCGGGCCGCGCGGCGGGTTCAGCGCGTGGCGCGAACCATCGCAGACCTCGCGGCGGAGGAGCAGGTGGGCGAGGAGGCCATTGCCGAAGCCCTGGGCTACCGGGAGGAAGAGAGCCCGGGCGGCACCTGAGCGGACCCGAGCCGGGGGATTTGCCCCGGCTCATTTGGGCCCGACCGGCTCAGTCAAGCCGGTCCCGCTTCCCAGTGGGTTGGGCCCCGAATCGCCTAATTGAAACCTAAGTCATGGTTTTTAAATCAGATTTTAATTCTTGAGATTTAATTTAAATTCTTGGCACGAATGCTGCATTACAAGGACATTGTAAGACCGAACCAACCCTCACCTCGAATCAATGGCTCATCCAAGTACCGGTTGAGCGACAAGCAAGGGAGAAAATCATGCACGTCCTTTCCTCCGATCCGTCCATGCGTCCGATGGCCGGGCCCATTCCCCATTCACAGGCTGTGGCCCAGGCCGCACTCGACGAAGATTCCTGGCTCCAGCCCGCCACCCAGTCGGCCCTATCCGCGGATCAGCCCCGGCTCGACTGCACCCTCCTCGAAGTGATCGACGCCATCGCCGACGTAGCCGACAACGACGACGAAGTACTGGCCACACTCGCGTACATGCTCGACTCGGGTCGCATCCAGCTCTCCGGATTGCTCAACCCAGAGACCACCGAAGCCCGGGTCGCCTTGTAGAAGTCCCGGCATGCCTTGACCCCGCCCTGCCCGACCGGGCATGATCCCGGCATGGGAAGGCCCAGTCAGCCTCCCGGAAGTCGGGGAGACAAGGCCATGGCGCAGGCGAAGAAAAAAGCAAAGGCGAAACCCAAGAAGGCCTCCTCCCGAGCCCGAGTCAAGAGCGCCAAGCCCGGGCGGAAGTCCCAAGCGAAGAAGAAAGCCCCGGGCAGGAAGAAAGCCGGGGCCGTCCGAAAAAGGACAGCGAGCAAGCAGGCCGGCAGCGCGAAGAAGAAAGCTTCCGGGAGCAAGCGAAGGAGGGTCGCAAAACCCCTTCGCCCAACGAGCAACGCCGCCGAAATGGCCGAGAAGCAACGCGACATCTCGGTTTCTGAATTCTTTGCCAAAAACCGACACCTGCTCGGCTTTGACAATCCCTCCAAGGCCCTTCTCACCACGGTCAAAGAGGGTGTCGACAATGCCCTCGATGCATGCGAAGAAGCCGGCGTCGTTCCCGATATCCAAATCGAAATCCATCAGAAGAGCGATTCGCGCTTCCGAGTGGTGATCGAGGACAACGGCCCGGGTATCGTGCGCGATCAGGTTCCCAAGATTTTTGGCCGCCTCCTCTACGGATCCAAATTTCATCGCCTTCGCCAGAGCCGCGGGCAGCAAGGCATAGGGATCAGTGCCGCGGGTATGTATGGCCTGCTCACCACCGGCAAGCCCGTAAAAATCATTACCCGTACGGGGAAGGGCAGACAGGCCCACGAGTTCGAACTGGTCATCGACACCAAGAAGAACAAGCCCCAGGTCAAGCGCGACCTCGTGGTCAAATGGCCCAAACACCACGGCACCCGGGTGGAAATCGAACTCGAAGGGAACTACCGGGGCGGACAGCATTCGGTGGACAACTACATCCGGCAAATTTCCCTGGCCAACCCCCACGCCCAAATTACCTATGTGCCGCCCGTAGCCGAAGAGCATGGCGACAAACACGTATTTCCCCGGGTCACGCGAAAGCTTCCGGCCCACACCGATGAAATACAGCCCCATCCCTACGGGATCGAACTGGGTGTGCTGATGCAAATGTTTCGCGATACCGGATCTCGGAACCTCACCAGTTGCTTGCGAAACGACTTCTCTCGGGTCTCTCCCCGGGTCGCCAGCGAGATTTGCGAGAAGGCAAAAGTTTCGCCCAAGCGTCGCCCTGCCGACATTCGTCGGGAGGAAGCCGATGCCATCTACAAAGCGATCAAGCAAACGAAAATTATGAGCCCCCCAACCGATTGCATCGCTCCCATCGGAGAAGATTTGATCCTCGCCGCATTGAAGGCCGAGGTCGAAGCGGATTTCTATTCCGCTGTTACCCGGCGACCCACCATCTACCGGGGCAATCCTTTTCTCGTCGAAGTTGGCCTGGCCTACGGGGGCGAGATGCCACGCGAAGAGAGCGCCGCGCTCTACCGATATGCCAACCGGGTGCCCCTGCAGTACCAGCAGGGGGCGTGCGCAATTACTCGCGCCGTCAGCGGAACCAACTGGAAGTCCTACATGGTGCAGCATCCAAAGGGGGCTCTGCCCGTCGGGCCACTGCTCATCATGGTTCACATAGCCAGCGTCTGGGTTCCCTTTACATCTGAAAGCAAGGACGCGGTTGCCCAATATCCCGAGATCATCAAGGAATTTCGATTCGCCCTCCAAGAGTGCGGACGAAAAATGACGAATTATCTGCGCAAGCAGAAACGCGTAGCTGAAGAAGCCAAGAAGGCCGCTTACATCGAAAAATACATCCCCCAAGTGGCCATCGGACTCCAGGAAATTCTTTCCCTCGGCGACCGGGAAACCAGCAAGCTCACAAACAAGCTCACCCACGTACTCGAGCGCAGCCGGAAGAGCTAGCGAGAGGAGGAGGCCTCGTGGCCGCACGGAAAAAAAACGCAACCCGGAAAGCAGTCAAAAAGAAGGCCGCACGAAGGAAACCTCGGGCCAAGAAGAAGGCTGCTCCCCGAAAAAAGGCATCCAAGAAAAGAAAGACGGCCAGCAAGAAGGCGGCGCGAAGGAGGCCCGCGCGAAAGAAAGGAGCACGCAAGAAAGCCGCTGGGGGAAAGCTGGCTAAGCGAGGAGGAATTCGTTCGGGCGGTAGACGTGCCTCCGGAGATGCCAAAACCGTTCGCTTGATCGTCGATACCGCCCAAGAGATCAAAGAGGACATTCTAAAAACCCGGAAGCCCGATCTCGAATTCCCCATTCGATCGCTGGGAAATGTCTCCTACTCCGAGAAAAAAGGCTATTTCGAGATTGGGAAACAGACCAAAACGCGAACCCTTACTGTCAACACCGTTCGCGGATTCGCTCAAACGCTCCGACTCATGGGTCTTTCAAAGGATCTGATCGAAGCCAACGATTTTGCCACGAAGCGGGACGCTTACTACCAGAGCAAAAATTGGGACTCGGCAAAATTCGACGATCAAAGTGAATCCGATACGGTGATGGACGACATTGAGGCGATGTTCTCCATGCAAGGGGTCTCGCGCGAACAGTTGCGTTACGTACCCGATGAACACGGCGGTGCCGTCGCGGGGAAGCTGACCGTGATCGATCCCGACCTGGAAACGGGCCAAGTGGAAAGGATCGACTGTACCCGGTTCGGATCTGGCGCCTATTCGATCCCCTCGACCGTGGAGCATCTTTCTTTCGAAACCAACGCGAAGTTCATCCTTGCCATCGAGACCGGTGGCATCTTTCAACGGCTCCAGAGCCACAAATTCTGGGAACGCGAAAATTGCATCCTGGTTTCATTGGCCGGGGTGCCCACGCGATCAACCCGGCGATTTATCCGAAAGCTCTCCGATGATTGCAATCTTGCGGTATTCGCGTTCGTGGACTGCGACCCCTACGGGTTCTCAAACATCTACCGAACTCTCAAAGTGGGGTCGGGCAACGCCGCCCACATTTCCCAGTTTTTCTCCGTGCCCCAGACCCACTATCTCGGAGTTACGCCCCAGGACATCATCGACTATGAGTTGCCGACCCATCCGCTGCTCGATGTAGATATCAAGCGTGCGAAAGACGCCTTGAAGAACGACCCGTTCTTTAAAGCCCACAAGCCCTGGAAGAAAGCCATCGAACAACTCGTCTCCATGGGAGTTCGCGCCGAGCAGCAATCCCTTGCCATGTGGGGACTGAATTACGTCATGGACGAATATCTGCCCGCCAAGCTCAAGCGCGTAAAGGATTTTCTCCCCTGAGCAGATGACCTAAGCTTGCGCCCAGGAATCCCGCCGAACCCGAAGAAAGTCCTACAGGAGCTGCATGAAATGAAGGGCATCATTCTGGCCGGCGGATCGGGAACCCGGCTCTACCCCATTACCATCGGGGTGAGCAAGCAACTGCTCCCGGTCTACGACAAACCCATGATTTACCACCCGCTGTCCACCCTTATGCTGGCGGGAATTCGCGAAATATTGGTGATTACCACCCCCCATGACCAGGCCGCCTTTCAGCGCGTCCTGGGGGATGGCCACCGACTCGGGATCAACATCCAATACGCGGCCCAGCCCCGGCCCGAAGGAATTGGCCGAGTTCATCGGAAACGACTCGGTCGCCCTGGCCCTCGGTGACAACATTTTTTATGGGCAGGGGATGCCCGACTCCCTCGCACGGGCCGCCGGACAGACGAGCGGAGCGACGGTTTTCGGCTATCGCGTGAGCGATCCCGAGCGCTACGGAGTCGTGAGCTTTGACTCTTCTGGCAGCGCTATTTCCATCGAGGAGAAACCCGAAAATCCGCGTTCGCACTGGGCGGTCACCGGGCTGTATTTCTACGACAACGATGTTGTCAAAATTGCCTCCAGCCTTTCCCCGTCGGACCGCGGCGAAATCGAGATCACAGATTTGAACCTGGTCTATCTCGACAATCAGGCCCTGCGCGTCGAGTTGCTCGGTCGAGGCATCGCGTGGCTCGACACGGGAACCCACGAGTCGCTCCAACAGGCGGCGAGCTACATCCAGGCCATCCAGGAAAGGCAGGGACTCAAGGTCGCTTGCATCGAGGAGATCGCCTGGCGCAACGGATGGATCGATACCGAGAGCCTCGTCGAGACCGGATCAACAATGACCTCGAATAGCTACGGCCGCTACCTCGTGCGACTGGCTCTAGAAGACGACGAGGTTTCACCTTGAAATTCGCCAGGCAGGCCATTCCCGGGATTTTCCTGATTGAACCCGATGTTCATCGCGACGCCAGGGGTTTCTTTTTTGAAAACTACCATGCCAAGAAATACAAGGAGGCGGGCATCGAGGAAGACTTTGTTCAGGACAACCATTCATCTTCACAACGCGGAACCCTGCGCGGCCTGCACATGCAGATCAGCCACCCCCAGGCAAAGCTTGTCCGGGTAATTCGTGGAGCAATATGGGATGTCGCCGTGGACGTGCGCAGGAAGTCGCCCACCTTCGGGCAGTACTTCAGCACCGAACTCTCTTCGGAAAATTACCGACAACTCTATGTCGCCGGGGGGCTTGCTCACGGTTTCGTTGTGACCAGTGCCGAGGCCGAAGTCGAATACAAGTGCAGCGATTTTTACGATCCTACCGGCGAAATCTCCATCGCCTGGGACGATGCCGAGCTTGGCATTCCCTGGCCGGTCGAAACCCCGACCCTCTCTGCCAAGGACCGGGCAGCCCCGAGCCTGGCCGATGTCATGGCCAAGCTGCCCGAGTGGAAGGGCTAGAAGTCCTCTTCCACTTCCAGATCTTCGTCCCCGTAATCGCCCTTTAGTTTCAGGGGGGCGCTGCAGACACTGCAGAAGATTTCTTCCCCCCGGCGCTCGTCACCAGCGAGAGGAACATCCGCATTGCAGATGGGACAGGTAATTTCCGACCCCACGGATCCTCCGGCCCTACTTAGATAGCCCTAGTTAGCCGGGCTTAGTTAGCCGGGCTTAGTTAGCCGGGCTTAGTTAGCCGGGCTTAGTTAGCCGGGCTTAGTCAGAGACAACCCTAATCCTCGCGACATTCCGCGCAGTGTCCATAGAGCTCGTGACGATGACGGAGGATCGTAAAGCTCATCCCATCTGCCACCTCTTTTTGCGCCTGTTCGATCACCGCAGACTCGAACTCAAGAATCTGGCCACAGCCTAGACAGACCAGGTGGTCGTGATGCTTGTGCTCGATCTCATACCGAGCCACGCCGTCGTCAAAACGCCGCTCTTCGGCGAGACTGGCTTCCACGAAGAGCTTGAGCGATCGATAAACGGTCGTATAGCCGATCCGGGGGTAGTGCTCGCGAATCTGCTGATAGAGGTCCTCACCCGTCACGTGGCCACCCGCTTCGAGAAACGCTTCGAGGATCACCTCGCGCTGCTTCGTCTGCTTGAGATTGTGACTCTCAAGATATTGCGCAAGCGCTTTCTGTTCGAGTTCATGCGCCATCGGTGGGACTTTAGCAGGCCCAGTCCCATCGGATACCAGCCCAACCCCCAGGCGCCAATTGCGTTGAATAATGCGGGGCCGAATCGGTGAACTCCGTGTAAATTCACGAGTCCCAGTTTACAAACGAGCGCAAATCGGCAATCGGGCCGCTACAGTGCTCCACGGGGTAGGGGCGGACGCAAACGAGCCTAATCCTGGCTTCCGAGCCGTTCGGTCAGCCCCAGAGTTCGCAGTGATTGTCCCGGAGTTTCCCAGTGAGTCTGCCCCTTGAGCCGCCCGTCCGAGATCGGCCCCAGGCCGAGGAGGAAGCCCGCGCCCAGGATGCACTTCTCCACGCCCGGCCCCCGGGACAACAGGCCCGTCCGGGCAGCCTGAGGGAGGTCTCCCTCCTCGCCTATCCGGCCATCTTGACCCAGCTCTCCGGGGCCATGATGGGCGTGGTCGATAGCGCGATGGTCGGCCGACTGGGCGCAACCGAACTCGCTGGGGTCGGCTTCGGCAGCACCTGGATCTGGACGATCTTCTGCTTCTTCATCGGCATGGCCAGCGGCGTCCAGACCTTTGTGGCTCAGAATCATGGAGCGAACAAGAACAAGAACTGCGGGGTCTGGGCGTGGCATGGGCTAGTTCTGCTTATGCCATTGACCGCACTCACGGCGGTCCTCTGTCATCTCGCCATGATTCCGCTACTGGACGTTTTCGTCACTTCGGAATCCATGCTCCCGGTAGCCAAGAGCTATATGTCCATCCGAACCCTGGGCGTGATGGGCATGGTCGCCGCCACGGTGGTTTCAGCTTTCTTTCGGGGTATCAGTGATACCCGCACGCCCCTCTACATCACGCTCTTCGCCAACGCGTTGAACGCCGTTCTCGATTACGGGTTGATCTTTGGGCGCCTGGGACTTCCCGAGTGGGGCGTGGAAGGCGCCGCGACAGCCACAGTCATCGCCGAGTGGGTGTTTGCCTTCGTGGTTCTCGGCGCTTTCCTGAGACGAAGCCTCCGCGAGAAATATGGCACGGGAAAAATCGCTTTCTCCTGGCCGGACCAAAAGCGCCTGATCCGAACAGGGGCCCCCATCGGCGGCCAATGGACTCTGGAAATGCTGTCCTTCGCGGTATTCCTTGTGATGGTCGCTGGCATGGGTGATATAGCCATGGCGGCCTCCCAGGCATTCATGGCTCTGCTCTCCCTCTCCTTTATGCAGGCCGTAGGATTGGGAATCGCCGTGGCCACGCTGGTCGGCCGGTATATCGGATCTGGTGATCTGGATTTTGCCGAAAAATCCTTCCGCGCGGGCATGATCCTCTCGTTCTTTATCTCCGGCGGGGTGGGGCTTCTCTTTCTGTTGATCCCAGATGCCCTGCTGGGAATCTTCAGCGACGACTCCGAAGTCATCCGAATGGGAACCTCGCTGCTGGTGATCGGAGCCCTTTTCCAGTTCTTCGACGCCTTCGGAATCGTGGCTGACGGCGCGCTCCATGGTGCAGGAGATACTCGGGTTCCCTTCCTCGTACGTTTTATTCTGGCCTGGGCAGTCTTCCTTCCCCTAGCCTGGCTACTGGCCTTCCACTTGGAAGGCGGGCTCAATGGGGCCTGGCTCGGAGCCGCCATTCACATATTCCTGCTCACCGCCTACCTGATCTGGCGCTTCCAATCCGGAGCCTGGCGAAAAATCAAAATCTGATCCGTCGCTTGGGCACCGGCCTTCAGCCCGAATCAGCCGATGCGGACAGCTGAAGTTCGGCCACGACAGGCAAGTGATCCGAGGCCCGTCGGGCTGTGGGTGTGTCGTGTGCCGAAACCGATATCACCTTGGCTCCGCTCGCATAGATCCGATCCAAGGCCAGAATTGGTCGCGAAGCGGGAAAGGTGGCTGGCCAATCCACGTTGCTGTGCCGATGGAGAGTGTCTTCCAAACTCTGAGACGCCTTGCATTCCCGCCACGCGTTCATGTCGCCCACCAAGACCGCCGGGCCGGCATTCCATTGCGGATGTTTCAGCAGCATTTGCACTTGGCGACGGCGAGTCCGATCTACCAAGGAGAGATGGGTCGCGACCAAGCCAAAGATCCCTGAGCCTGTATCAAATCCCGCCGCCAGAGCGCATCTTCGCTCAATACGCGATGAGAAGAGGTCGAGCACCGAAATCGTCGTGATGGGAAAGCGCGAGAGAATCGCGTTGCCCAGTTCTCCCCGCTTATGCTTTCGATTCGCCGCAAATGCCAAGTGGAGGCCTAAGTCCTGAGCCAAATCCTCAAGAGGACTTTCATCCCCCAGAGGTCGCAGGACTTCCTGCAAAGCGATCATGTCCGCATCGAGCTCCTCGATCACCGAGCCCGCGCGAGTGAGATCAGGCTTGCCACGACCGTTCAACCCGGCCCAGCGATGAACGTTATAGCTGGCAACCCGAAATAGCGGGCCCATTTTCTCTACGGGTAAAGCACCCGCAGGCGATCGGAGCAGCGAGATATGCGGGGGGGCATGGTCAACTGGGTGTATGACCCGCCGGGCCTCTTCACCCAGGTTGCGCGCCCGAGCCAGAGAAGCTTTGGCCGCCTTGCGGGTCCCCTCGGATACGCGCTGGCGCGCTCGTTTGGCGAGCGAAGACCCAGGGCCGACCGACTTTCTCGCCCCGGCGCGACTCTTCTTTTTCGTTGTTTTTCGCTGAGCCAAAATCCATTTCCCCTTGCTTCAGCAAAATTTCCATGGCGCAGCGGACAGAACCACTTCAATCTCCCAGCGCGAAGGCCACCACTGAATCGCCCTGTGTCGTGCCCATCAATGCATGGCCACCCGCTGCGATCACGACGAATTGCTTGCCACCCGCATGCGTTCGATACGTGAGGGGAGTGGCCTGGCCGCCCGCAGGCAAGCGCCCTCGCCACAATTCCTCCCCGGATTCGATATCGAAAGCTCGCAGGTAGTCGTCCATGGCGGCTGCAATGAAGATCAAACCCGATGCCGTAACGATGGGCCCCCCCTGGCTCGGAACGCCCAGGCGCAATCCGATCGAGAAGGGGGCGATGTCCTCGGTCGTACCCAGGGGTACCTCCCAACGAATCTCGCCCGTGGCAAGATCGATGGCAACCAGGGTGCCCCAGGGTGGCGGGCTGCATGGCAATCCAAGAAAAGACACGAGGAAGTCACGCGTCATCGCATAGGGGGTTCCCTCCTGGGGCTCCCACATGGGTGGCGCCTCTCCCGATTCCCGTGCCGCCAGCATCCGGGAAATATATTGTTCCCGGGGAATCAGCCGAAGAACCGACGCCATGCGACTCGTATTGGTAATCAGCAGTCCCCGACCCGGATCGACAGCCATGCTGCCCCAGTTGCCCCCTCCGAAATAACTCGGGTAACCGATCCAGCCGTTCTCGCTGGGGGGGGTAAAGGGCCCTTCGTAACCCAGGGCCTCGATCTTCTTCTGGCAATCCCAACGGTCCAGCGGCGTAATTCCCCAGGCATCATCCGCCGAGAGCGTTGCCGGGTGAATGGGAGGAGGCAGGGTGGGGAAGGGCTGGGTGGGCGAAAGAACTTCCCCTTCAACGCCATCCTGGGGCACCGGCCTTTCCTCGACGGGAAACAGGGGCTTGCCAGTCCGGCGATCCAGCAAGAAGACATGTCCCAATTTCGTTGATTGCGCCACGGCCGGTACCGGACCCAGTGGGCCTTGAAAATCGAAGAGCGCGGGCTGGGCGGGCACGTCGTAGTCCCATACGTCGTGGTGCACCGTCTGAAAATTCCAGACGGGCTCACCCGATTCAAGAGAGAGGGCCACGATGGAACTCGAGTAGTAGTCGAGGCCATCGCGCTGAGCCCCAAAGAAGTCGGGGGAGGTATTGCCAGTGGGAACGAAGACCAAGCCAAGCTCGGCATCTCCCGAGAGTATTGACCAAGCATTTGTCGTTCCCCGCTGGTAGCGAACCGAGTTGCCCGTCTCATCGATGCCTTCTATATGATCCCGCCCCGGAGGCAAGGGATCCCAACTCCAACCCAGTGCACCGGTTCGAAGGTCATACGCGCGCACGACCCCACCCGGCGCGTCGACTCGGATATTGTCGAGTACCATCGTCCCGGTCACCAAGACGTCCCCAAGCACCAGGGGAGGCGAAGTCACGCCATACTCGCCGGGATATCGATCCCCGATTCCTTCACTCAGATCAATGGACCCGCCCTTGCCGAAAGTTCCGCAAGGCAGGCCTGTCTTTGCATCGAGGGCAATCATGCGGGCATCAAGAGTGCCCATAAAAATACGTTCAGCGCAAATCGAACCCGGGGCGGCCCTTTCATCGCGCCAATAAGAAACGCCTCGACAGACCTGAAGCATCACCCCCGTGGTATCCACTTCGGGATCGAATACCCAGTGCTCCTCGCCGGTTGCAGCATTCAGGGCGATGGCCTTGTTGCGCGGGGAGCAGAGGTAGAGGGTGTCGTCCACCAGGATCGGCGTATTTTGAAAACTTGTCCCGATGCCCTGGGCACTGCGTTCGACCACGTCGCCGGTATGGTAGGTCCACGCAACGCGCAGGGAGTCGACGTTGTCGCGATTGATCTGGGTCAGGGGCGAAAAGCGCGTACCTCCGGCATCGGCGCCATAGTGAGGCCAGGCTGCGACGGGACCCGTAAAATCCATCGAAACGGTTTCTTCGCAGCCCACGGCCTGCAGGCACGCACCCGCCAGCATCACCCCAATCAAAAGGTGTCCGCCAGCCCGCTGAGAGGCGTGTCGACGCCGTAACCCTTGAGCCCTAACCCTCGCTTCCAACTCGCTCCTCCTTCGTCGCTCACTTCCCGAATGGATCGATCCGGCGCCGGGAACCGGACCTCTCCCCCTAGCCGAAGACCGGATCATAGTGCTTTCATTGGTCCTTAACGGGAGCCCCCTGTTGATGGACATTCGCGCTATCGGAGCCAACCGGAAGCCCGGCCGGATTTGGGCGCGCCGGGGAGCAGGTCAACGGAAAACCCGGGTAGCGCCATACTTGGCCGCTGTCTTGGGCGACGAAGATCACCGCCTGACCCCGAGCACAATCGGGGACAACCGTGAGCCCCTCCTGTTCGTCGCCGGGCAACGCGAACTCTTGAAGCACGGTGCCGTCCAGAGACATCTGCCGAATCACATTGTCCGCATCGTGAATCGAAAAAATTGAACCCGTTGCGCGGTCGAAGTGGAGCCCCGAGAGGTCCGTGCGCTCGGGTAACGGTGACAGCACCGACTGGAGTTCTACTTCGCCCGCGGAGAGAAGAGAAAATACATAGATTTTCCCACTCCCCTGGTGACCTGCGAACACGAGCCCCGCGCCCGCGGTCAACGCCTCGAGCCCGCGATTCTCGTCCCCGGTCATGATCGAACTCAGGTCCCACTCGCTCCCGGTCAGGGTGCCGCGCCCGAGGTCAAACTCGACCACTGCGTCGGGATCCTCGGAGCCCAGCAAGACCACAGAAGCGGCCGGGTCGCCCAAGGCAACGGCCTCCAGATCGCCTCCCGGGTGCCATGTGGTCCAATGGCCGTGCTCGCCATCGCCATCGCCATCGAGGCGACTAACGCTTCCCCCGTCGCCCACCACTACCAAGACCCCAAGCCCGGTATGCCAAACCAACCCGCTGGGTTCTACCCCCACCGGCAAGCCTCCGGCAGCCCCCCTCCGCCCCACCTCGCGCCCTGCCGCACCGGGCCAGGGCAGAACCTCGCCCGCGCCCGCCGCCACGGGGAAGAGCAAGAGAAGACCGAGGAGCCATCGGCCCCGGGCGCCTAGGCGCCCGGGCGGTGCGACCATTCTCAGTTGTTTTGGAAGAGAAGCTTTAATCATATTTTTTGGATAGTTAGAGAATTTTTGACCCGGCGCCAGGGAATCCTACTCCCATTTCGGGCTGGGACTGCCGATAAGTCCATTTGACTCGAATTCAGTCGTGAAAGCCGGACTCACTCTTCCCCAGTGGCGGGACTCTATCAATGCAAGACCAATCTGTTGATCTCCGCGCGACTCAACGTCATCGGTTCTGTTCGTCGCGCCGGAGGCCGACCCCCAGCGGTCCCATTGGCGACGCTGCTACTGGATACGCGGTACGCAAGGTACCCAGACTCCTCGTCGTCCCAAGCTTGCTTCGCCCCTTCCCTGCCCACCCGAGTGCTGCCCAACCGAGTGCTGCCCAACTGAGTCCGGCCCACCTGGACGCGACCCCACTGAACCCAGCCCAATCCGCACTGGGCGGAACCCGACCAGTCTTCAGCCAGCAGCGGATGGAAACGCCATCGAAACCAGGCTATGGCGACCGCGCGTCTGGGGGTCGTGAACACTCAGCCGCGCTCTCCGCCCACGAACCCGCGGCATTCCCCGCTCCTTGTTCCAAATATTCTACGAGAATTCTTGTAAAGACCCTCTGCTCTTTGATGACCCATACCGCGACAATCAGACTGCAGCAGCGGATGCCGGGTATACTTTTTTCAAAATACTTCTCCAGCAGCAGGAGTCAGGCGATATCCCATGCGTGATGATGAGCGAGTTCAACCATTCGCCACCGTACTTCTCTTTTTTGTCCTTATCTCCCTGGGCCCCCTGCTCTATCTCCACCACTCCTGGCTAGATGAGGTCGAGGCCCAAAGTCGGGTCCAGACCCACCTGGGGCACGTGCGCGAAAATCTCGCCGAGGCCCACCTCTGGTTCGAGGAACTTCTCACGGGTGACCCCAACATCAAGCCCGAACAAGTCTGGGAACTCTTCGCCCGCGCCGAGACCGCCCTCAGTCAATTTAAAGCGGAACAGTACGAGCTCGACAAGCAATTGCTGAGCTTTGTGCCCAACTCAGGCACCCCGGTCCCAGTCCTCATCGAACGACTCTCGGAGCGATCGACCACTCTCGAGGATCTTGCACGAACTCGACACCAGAGTCTTGCCGACTCCTCCGCAGGCACCGCGATCGATGAGCAGTTCGACGTAATTTTCACCGAAACACTCGCGGCTTCTTTCGAGATTGAAAGAGCGGTTCGGGAATTTAGCTCCATGCGCATGAGTGGCCGGCGGGAAATTCACTGGATAACCCTCCTGCTATGGGGAACCGGGGCGGCCGGAACCGGCCTTGGGCTCTTCTTCGTCAACCGAAGACGACGCCGAATCGAGGAAGAAAAAGTCATACTCGAGGCACAGTTTCAGCAAGCCCAAAAGCTCGAAAGCCTCGGCGTCTTGGCTGGAGGCATCGCTCATGACTTCAACAATTTGCTGATGGAGATCTCCGGCAATACGAGCCTGCTACTTCTTGATTCCGAATTGAAGGACGACGTGCGTTCAGCCATCTCGGAAATTGATTCGGGCGCCCAGAAAGCCGCGGGGTTGACCTCCCAGATGCTCGCGTACGCGGGCAAGGGGAAATTCATAGAGACTGTCATCGATTTCGATGAGCTGATTCGAGAAATGGATTCACTGCTCTCCCTATCCGTTTCCAAGCGAGTCAGTGTTGAATACTCACTTTCCGGCGAGATCAATCCGGTCCAGTGCAATCCCACACAACTTCAGCAAGTCATCATGAATCTGCTGATCAATGCTTCAGAGGCGAGCGATGAGGCTGTCGGTAAGGGGGAAGGTTCGATCTTTGTTCGCAGTCGGCGGGAAACCATCGATTCAAAATATGAGTTCCCCTCTAGTGTGAAGTCTCTCTCCCCTCCGGCCCCCGGCAGCTACCTCATGATGGAGATTCAAGATACCGGCTCTGGAATGTCAGAAGAAGTCATGAATCGCTGCTTTGAGCCTTTTTTCTCGACGAAGTTTACTGGCCGCGGTCTCGGCCTCTCGGCTGTCCTGGGAATCATCGAGTCACACCAGGGCGCAATTCAACTCGCAAGTCATGAAGGGGTCGGAACCACCTTCACTATCTTTTTGCCTATCTCCGAACTGGAAGTCACCTCCATCCCGAGCCCGAAAAGGACCGACAACCTCCGCGGACAGGGGCGAATCCTCGTTATCGATGACGATCCGACAGTGATTCGGATCGTGAAACGAATGCTGACCCGGGTGGGCTACGAGGTCGAGAGCTGCAACTCTGGCGAAGAAGGACTCCGGACCATCGCCCAGAACCCCGAGCGCTATGATATCGCGATGGTCGACATGGAGATGCCCGGTATCAACGGAGAAGCGGTCGCCACCGAGATTCGCGCAAAGGAATATCCCATCCGCCTAATCCTCTCGAGCGGCTACACCAAAGACGTCCTATCGGGCCAAGATGCCGATATTCTATTCGATGCCTTCATCCAGAAGCCCTATCGAGTACAAGAACTCTTCGAGACAGTCACGCAGGTCCTGGACTCTCATTAGGCGGAAGCTCGCACTTGTGTCCCGATAAAAGGAAGGCCAGGAAAACGAAAAAACAGGCGAGAGTTCTCTGCGCTTTCTTGAACGTCGTCAGCCTCTCTGTCCTCACGGCTTGCGCGCCCACTATGCCTCTGCCTGGCGTCGGGCCCGAATCGAGTTACGAGTTGCTCGACCAACGAGGATCCGACCCGGAAGGTTTCGAAATTGCACCCAGCAAACTCGACCCGGCGAAAGTTCTGTTACCCAGCGAGCGCGAGGGGCCCGACTTCAAGGTATCCACCATTCGATACGGCCCGGGGTTCCTCTACTTTTTCTCCATCCAGACCGATGCAGGCATCCTCCAGGCGCACGGTCGTGGGAGGCTCCGCAAGCGTATTCACGAAATTGAAACTGTAAACGCCCTCGAGGAAGCGGATGTTCGAGACAGGGACGTGTATGCCCTCGCCTTGGCCAACGCCGCCGAAGCCCCCGCCGAGGGCGGCATGCAACTACTCTTTCACCCAATCCGAACAACGGCCAATATTCCCAAGGGAATGTGGTCCATGGCGCAAAACTACTACGAGATGACCGGGGCCGGCCGGACCTACCTCGAGGATCACTACTTCCACGAGTTGATCGGCTTTGGTAAAGCCAAACGCGAATGGGCATACCGCTTGGGAGTAGATCCGTACAGCAGCAACGTCCAACTCCAAGAGGAACTCAACCGGCTCGGCTGGCTCTCCCTTGCCGGCGGCCTTTCGGTCCGACTTCCCTTGATGGCTGTACCCGGGGGCGCCTCCATTGCGCTGACCGTCACCAACACCAGCGATGACATGAAACGCGAGCTTCGAGACGAGACGCCCGAGGCCATCCGTATCAAGAACCGCCGCGCCCTGGTCTCGAATTTCGGGGTCGGCGAGGCGGTCGCCGAGGATTTTGTCAATCACTCCTGGTATTCACCCAGTGCCCAAGTCGGGATTGTCGAATCGCTCACCGCCATGACTGGCGTGGCTAATCGAAACACCTTCATCGAACTCTCGATCTATCCCGACACGGTCACCGAGGCCTATTCCTTCACTCGCCTGGCGCTCATTCTCCTGGGCTTCCATCAAAATATCCACCCGCTCGAAGCGCTCTTTTCTGCCGACGGATTCATCGCCGCACTGACATCGGAAGGGGACGTTGTCGTTCCCCTGAACATAGACTTCGGATACTGGACAAGAGGCGCAGCGCTAGTCGTGGATGCGATCGATCGTGAGCTTGGACCCGGCATCGCTAGCCGAAAAAAATACTTCTTGATTTCCGGCACCCTGTCCCCCGCAGCAGCCCTCGAGGTGACAAGGCGCGGGTGGACGGTGATGGAAATGCTCGAATCGACCTGGCTCGACGAGTTCGATCAGAATTCGTTCGCACCGGGCGAACCCGACCCACAGCGCATCCTCCCCGAAATCGGGAGCTAGCACACCGGCCGCGGAATTCAGTCATCTCACGCCGGAGGCTCCGGATCCTCGCCATCCCTTGAGTCACGAGGGAGACGAGAGTCACGAGAGAGAGACGAGAGTCACGATGGTTGAAAGTTGAAGGTCGAAAGAGACGCCAAAGAATCCGCTGCACCCCCCGGAAGACTAGGCTGAGAACTGCGATGGCTCTCCCGACTGAATTATCGGACTCTTGGCCTCCGAATCTCCCGACCGGGACTGCTGAGGGTGATGCTCTTCCCCCCAACCCAGTAGCCACTCATAGAGAACCGGTAGAACAAAGAGCGTCACCAAGGTGGATGTAAGCAGGCCTCCCACGACAACCGTGGCCAGGGGGCGCTGCACTTCGCTTCCGACTCCGGCAGAGAGCAGTAGCGGGCTGAGTCCCAGGGCCGTGGTGGATGCAGTCATTAGAACCGCCCTCAGGCGAGAACTGGAGCCATCGATACAGGCTTTTCTTCGGCTCACACCTTGTTCAATCAGGCGATTGATCGCCGCGACCAGCACCATCCCGTTGCCCAGGGCGATCCCGAAGAGCGCGATAAAACCCACCGAAGTAGGCACCGAGAGACTCTGCCCACTCAGGCTCAGGGCGACAACACCCCCGGTCAGTGCCGGTGGAATATTGGAGAGAATAGCCAGCACACTTCTCCCCGATTCAAAGGCCGAGTAAAGAAGCACCAGAACCATAAAAAGGGTCAAGGGAATAGTCAGGGCCAACCGCTTGTTTGCCTGCTCCTGCAGCCTGAACTGCCCTCCCCAGGTCACTCGATATCCGGGTTCCATCGCTACCTGACGATCGACCACCGCCTGAGCCTCTTTCACGAACCCGCCTATATCTCTGCCCGAAACATTGCACTGAACCACGATGAATCGTTGTCCATCTTCTCGCTTGATCTGACGCGGGCCCACGACTTTTTCCAAACTTGCCAGGTCGCTCAGGGGAACCCGGTAGCCGTTAGGCGCATCGATGAGAAGCCTTCCAATGGAGTCGGGCGTCTCTCTATATGCCGAGTCCAAGCGCACCAGGATATCGAACCTCTTAATCCCTTCGAACACCTGACCGGCGACCCTACCACCCACTGAAGCGCTGATCGTTCGCTGCACATCCTTCACATTTATTCCGTGACGGCCCACAGATTCCCTGTCGATTCGGATGACGAGTTGGGGCGTCCCGGAGATCTGATCGACCTGCACATCCGCCGCCCCCCGAACCTCGGAAATAGCGTTTGAAATTTCTTTCGCCTGCTTCTTGAGCAGATCCACGTTCTCTCCAAAAATCTTGATCGCGAGTTCTGCCTGGGTACCCTCAAGAAGCTCATCAACGCTCATTGCAATGGGCTGAGTGAAGTTGATGACTGCACCGGGGACGCGACCGAGCCGCCGGCGAATCATATCTTCAAGTTCCTCCTGGGATGTCGCCGTAGTCCACTCTTCCCTCGGACTGAGCAAAACCAAGATCTCCGCGCTGTTGATCGGATCTGCGTGTGCACCCACTTCACCACGACCGATCCGGCTGACCACTCCCGTGACCTCCTCGATCTCCATCAATCTCCGCTCTACGATCTGCGTGGTTCGGTAGCTTTCGGAGAGAGCCGACGACGGGGACATGGTCACGCGAACGATGAGAGTGCCCTCCTGCAAGCGGGGAGTGAACTCAGATCCAAGATTTGGAAAAATCAACGCGCCCACCAAAATCAAGGAAAAGCCACTTGCCCCAGCGATCCAGCGACGTTGAAAAACAACGGAGAGCACCGTCTCATAGGCACGCGAGAGCCCCGCCACCAAACGTCGTTGAGTCTTCGCTTCTGGTTTCAGCAACCACGAGATCAACGCTGGCGCCAGAAGCAGAGTAAACGTAAGCGCTCCTGCCAGCCCCAGAGCAACCGTATACGCCAGGGGTGTGAAGGTTTTACCCTCTACTCCTTCTAGGCCGAAGAGCGGTGAGAAAGCCGCGATAATAATGAGTGTCGCGAAGAAAATTGGACGCGTAACCTCACTGCACGCATCCGCAATGATTTGCATACGCGGAGTGGACTCTTCGGCGGAACTCAGCCTTCGATCCACATTTTCGACGATCACAATTGCCCCATCGACCAACATGCCGACCGCAATCGCAAGCCCTCCAAGGGACATCAAGTTTGCCGAAATTCCAAAGTAGGACATCCAGAATGTGGCGAAGAGCACCGCGAACGGCAGTGAAAGAACAATAACCAGGCCCGATCGCCAGCCTCCCATGAAGAGAAAGATGACCACCGCAACGGCGGCCGCCCCTTGGACCAGCGCGCTTCGGACCGTGTCGAGGCAGGCCTCTACCAAGCTGCGCTGCTCGTAGTAGGGGACCAATTTCACTTCACCCGGAAGGCTCTTGTTCAACGCCTCTATTTCGGCTTCTACGGAGTCGATCACCCCCGCCGAATTCTGACCGAAGAGCTTTACGACCATTCCAGCGACGACTTCGCGCTCTCCGTCCAGGCTCTGTAGTCCCCGGCGAATCCCACCACCCACAGTGACCTCGGCGACATCCCGAACGTAGGTTGGACGCCCCTGATAGGACTTCAAGACTATACTCTCGAGATCATCCTTCGACGTGGCGAGGCCAATTGACCGAACGACGACTTCCTCAGAATTCTGCTCAATGAACTGAGCGCCCGTGTTTCCGTTGTTCTGCTCCAAACGGTCAACCAGCTCTAAAATGGAGATGTCGTGCTGAAGGAGTTTTTCCGGATTGACACTCACATGGAATTGTTTCTCGTGGCCTCCTATTCCGAGCACCTCTGTCACTCCTGAGACACTCATAAGACGCGGCTTCACAAACCAATCTTGCAGAGTTCTCAACTCTTCGAGGCCATGGCTACCCGAGGGATCATCTAGGTAGTAGTAGAGAATCAATCCCATACCCGTTGCTATGGGACCGAGTTCCGAGTGGCCGAACTGGCTGGGGATCTTTCCCGCTTCGCTCTGAAGGCGACTGCTGACCAACTGGCGAGCAAAATAGATATCTACGTCGTCCTCGAAATAGACGTTGACAATTGAGAGACCGAAATTCGAAACCGAACGAATTTTTTCTACATCGGGCAAACCCGCCAAGGCCACTTCAATGGGAGAGGTGACATACTGCTCTACCTCCTCCGGGGCGAGGCCGTCGGTTTCAGTGAAAACCTGAACCAATGCGGGAGAAACATCAGGAAAAGCATCGATTGGAAGATCGCGATAGCTCAAATATCCGACGACCATAACCAACCAGCCCAAAGCGAGGACGACCACTCGGTTGCGAATACAGATCGCTATTAAATTTCGCATAGTCAACTCCCGTGGTCCACGCATACCGCACACGAGCGGACGGGATCCGAAATGGCTGGGGACACGTCGCGATCGATCAATGTCCGTGACCGCCTTGAATCTTCGAGCGCATCAATTCTGACTTCACTATGAACCCGCCTGCTTCCACAATATTTTCCCCGGGCTCAACCTCGCCTTTGACTTCGACATTGTAGTTATCGCTCAAGCCGATCGTGACCGTGCGGGGGCTATAACCACGGGCGTCCAAAACGAAGACCACTGCTTTGTCATCCAATGAATGGACCGCGCTCTTGGGAACGGCGGACTTGACCTCCGAGCTGCCGACGAGAAGATTGGCAGTCGTGAACATACCGGGATGCCACTGACCCAATTTATTATCCAAAACAACGCGAGCCGTGGCCGTTCGTGTTTCCGGGTTGATCACCGGCGTCACGTAGGAGATCACCCCTTTGGCCCGGGGTTGACCATGAATTGCTTTGATCAGGACCGTTTGTCCTGCCTTGACCCGGTGCAGATCACGCATATAGACGTCAAAATCGACCCAGACTGTGGAGAGATCTGCAACAACGAAAGCCTGGGTGTGCGCATCGATCGCTTCGCCGAGGGTTATGTGCTTTTCAATCACGACACCATCGATCATTGTCTTCAAGGAGTATGGGCTAAGGCTACGGCTGCTCTCGATCACAGCCAGGGTCTCACCACTGCGGACGGAATCGCCTATCTGCTTGTCAGTTCTTTTCACGATCCCACCATACCTGGGCACGATATGAGCAATCTGGTCTTCGTTCGAGCGAATCTCGCCTGTCAGGGAAAGAATCTCTTCAATGACGGCTGGGCCCGCGGCAGAAATCTTTAAACCGAACTCCACCGTGTCAATCGCGTCCAGGCCAACAATCTGATTTTCAGCCTGACCAGACTCCTCATGGTGCGCGCCGTCGGGGTTTCCCGCAGCGCCGCAGCCAAGGAATGAGCCCGCTGCGAGCGCAGCAGCGAGACCTCCTAGGGCCAATTTCTTGGTTCGCTTCTCTTGTTGTTCGAAAGTCATGGTTCCTCCTGCGGATCTTTCAGCGCCGGCCCGCTAACGATTAGATGCGTTTGGGTCCGGGAAATTTGATAGGTCTTCTGAACTTCGACGAGCCTCGATTGGAGCAAGAAGAGAGAACGCTGCGCATCCAGTACGTCGGTCAAACCAACGGCCCCTTCCCGGTGAGCCCATCGCATGGCGGCATACGCGTCTCTCGCCTGGGGAATGACCCTTTGGGCGAGGGTGGCGGCTTCATCATGGGCGTTGGACATGGCTTCGTGGGCGCGAATGAGATCCCGAAGCGATGCCATTTTCGCGCCGCGCTGCTTGTCCTGTGCGGCAGCGAGTCCCGCTCTCGCCGCCATCCGCGCACCTTGGTTTCGGTCGAAAACCGGAAGGGGAAATTCAAACCCCATTTGAAGTCCCCAGACGTCGTTTCCGCTGAAATACTTCGGCCCCAGTCCCAATCGTAGATCGGGGATACGACGTGAGTCCTCGAGAGCCATGACGGACCGCGCGCGATCAATATCGATGACCAATTTCTTTTGCTTCATGCTGGTTTCGAGCAGAGATTTGAAATTCTCCAGGCTGGGGAGAGGTTCCGAGGAATCCAGAACTCCGCGAAGCCTTGAAAAGTTGAAAGCGTCTGCCCCCCACAGCGAGGCGAGCCTGCGAAATGCGGCCCTCAGTGAGCGAGACCGGTTTGCTACTTCAATCTCCTGAAGCGATACCTCGATCTCAGCCCTCGGAATCTCAGCGGCTGAAATGGCTCCGTTATCGACTTGGATGCGCACGGCTTCCAGCAGAGCCCTCGCGATTTCTGTTTTTTCTTCTGCCTGCTGCAGTGAGATCTGTTGGGCCAAGGATTCCGAAAATGCGATCATGGTTTCTGCAATAATCGCAAGGCGTACTTCTGCATAATCTGACTGGGCCAATCGAGTTGAGTGATGCTCCACGTCTTTCCTGAATCCGCGCTGGCCACCGATCTCTATGAGTTGGCCCAACAGGAATGAAGTCTCGAAACTTTCATCGGCAAGGCCTGTATTGGAAGTGCCGATGTTCTCCAACTCCAGCGAAAGGGTGGGGTTGGGAAGCAGTCCCGCCTGGAGCATTCGGCCCTGTTGAGCCCGAATGGCCGAATAGGCTGAGCCAAGGCGTGGGTTGTTGAGGAAGACGAGATTGAGGATGTCTTCCAGCCCAAGGATGGCCTTGTCACCGACGGGGGATTCGGAAATCCTCCGAGGCCGGTGCCCTGGATCCTCGACGCTCGGTGCGGCGAACCCGGGTCCCGCAAGGGTCAGCAACCCAATCAACACCCAGAAGAGCCAAAGGCGTTCGCAATATTTTTTGTAGACCGTGAAAAACATGAATGCCACTCCCAATACATTTCGCCCCGTGCACATCGCCTGTTCTTGGAACTCACGGTTTAGCCAAGAACGGGGGGGGCCTAGTCGACCCCGGCGACCCCGAGGGTTGCATCAACAGCGGAGGACAAGGGTCCCTGTGCGGGCGAGCAGTCGATTCGGATTTTGGCCAAGTGTTTCTAGGGCAAGGAAGCTGCATGGCTCTTCGATGGCTTCGCGACGAATGCTTAAAATAGGGGTCAGCCCGGTGGCGTGAACAAGCCGGCGGGGAGTCGTCTCACCGCCGATCCCGCGCTCCGATGCGACACAACGGCCCACGCAGGTGGCATGAGGGTTCAAGCCATCACTTCCGAGACTCGGGGAGCCGGATGCGAGAGAGCGGGCATTATCCCGTACACGGGGAGCCGCTGAGTCGTCATGGTGGGGTTCCACCTCCAGCGCAAGATTGCTGCTGCTGGCGAGGCAGATCGCAGCGTCGAGCACACGACCGGTCGCCGAACTGGCGAGCAGGAGTGCCACGGCGGTAATCGCAGCGGTCCAAAACTGAAGGCGATAGGGCTGTTCTCTCACCCAAGCGCTATCGACCCAACCGGGTGAAAAATAGAGGCAAAACTCGCCGAAAGTGAGCGACCTCAGCACCTCGGCCCGCGGGGGAAATCGACGGCTGAAAGGTCGTTGCTCGACGGTTGAGAGGCAGTTGAGAGGCAGTCAATCGGCACCGCTGGTCGCCCACGATCCCAAGCGTCCGCCGAAACCCGAGGTCACGAACTCTACTCGAATTCAGGAGTGGGCTATGCCTAGGCCACACCTCGACCGACCCTTGAATCCACGAACTTGGAATATCCGGGAGCTCAAATGCGACTTTCTCAGATCGGCCTTTCTCTCCTCGCAATTCAACTGGCATGCCTCGGCTGCGCGAGCACCCCGTCGGGTCCCCGTAGCCATGCCGTTGTTCAGATCAACAACATGAACGTTGCCCCCAATGTTGCGAAGGTTTCCGGTCCAAAAAATTCCGTAGTCTGGAACAATTGGTCAAGCTCGGTGGCCACCGTCAATTTTCCGGCGAGCATCGCTAGCGCCTTTGTCTGCGATGAACTGCGACCGCTCTTTGTACTGAACGGAGACCGTGTCGAATCAGCCCAAGCCCTTGGCGACAACGAAAGCCTGTCTACCCCGTGCGCACTCAAGCCCGGTACCTACACGTACGAGGTCTGGCTTTCCCCCTCAAGAATGGGACGAGAGAATCCCCAACTGAAGGTCAAGGGCCAGATTCAGGTCACCGACTAGCGGTGCCACGGCTGCCTGAAGGTTCGGGCTCGGGCTACACGGTGCTCTTCGCTTGGGTTCTTGCCGCGACCATCGGCTACTTTGCACTCGGTGGGTTCTTGACCCGTCTGCTGGAAGGATACGATCGCACCAGCGAATCAGGAATTTCTATTCTCCTGACTGCGGGCGCCATCGCAATCGGCCTGGGGCTCACATTCCGATGGGCACGAGAAAAAAAGCCTGGGGCAGCACCTTCGGACTCATCCCCGCGCCGGCGTTTCTTGCTCGGTGTACTCGGCGCCGGCGGCGGGGTCGCAGCCACGAGCATCGCGGCTCTCGCCAGAACAAGCGACTGGCTCACGGTTTCCGGGAAGCACATCTTCCTGGTGCGCCCCCCATACCAGGCCGACACAGCTCTAAATGAATGGGCCGGTTCCGCGGTGGGCGCCTACCGACGATTGGGACGAACCGAAGCCCGAATCTCGGACATCTCCCTGGGTTCGGGATCCGGGACCGGGGGTAGGCAGACCGTAGAAGTCGCCCGGGAAGCCATCGAGCGCGGCATCAACTACTTCGATACCGCGCCGGACTACAGCGGTACCGACTCGGAGAAGCGACTCGGAGAGGCGATGCTCGGCGTGCGCGACCGAATGTTTCTCGCCACCAAGTTCTGCCGCCCCACCGGCCACCTGCACCCGGGGCATTCGGTACAGGAATACATGACCGCCGTGGACGAAAGCCTACGACGCCTGCAGACCGATTGGGTTGATCTCGTCCACATCCATTCGTGTGACAGCGTGGAAAGACTCATGGATGAAAACGCCCACGAGGCCTTCGATCGCCTCAAGCAAGCGGGCAAAGTTCGCTTTCTCGGTGTGTCCACGCATACGCCAAATCTCGAAGAGGTGGCTAATCACGCCATCCAGAGTGATCGCTTTGATGTCATGATGCTCGCCTATCACTACGGCGCCTGGCCCAGCATCGGGGACATCATCGATCGGGCTGCCGAAAAGGATATCGGCGTGGTGGCAATGAAGACTTTGCGGGGTGCCATGCACCAGGGTCTCATGTGGTCTCGACCCGATCGAGAAGCCTATACCCAGGCGGCGTTCAAATGGGTTCTTTCCAATCCGTCGGTTTCGGGCCTGGTGATTTCGATCTGGGAATCAGCCCAGCTCGACGAATTTCTCTATGCCTCGGGCCAGGCGGCTGCCTCGCAAGACGTAGCCCGGCTGAAGCGATACGAGGCGCTCACTGCCCAGGAGCATTGCCGTCCGCACTGCGGTGCTTGCCTCGACCAGTGTCCAGAACAACTCCCCATTCACGACATCCTCCGATACCGCATGTATTTCGAACACTACGGGGCGCAGAAGGAAGCCATGAGACTCTATTCCGAGCTGGAATCAAAAGCCGATGTTTGCCTCTCGTGCAGCGCTCCTTGTACCAATGCCTGCCCCTACGGAATTCCTATTCCCCAACAAACCCGCGATACTCACGACCTGCTGAGCATGCAGAGCCGAGCCTAGTTCCAGGCGTCCAGGAGCCTTCTCTCTGCAACCAGTGGATTGTCCGCAAGGGTACACTCGCGGTCGAAAATCATCGTCGCCCTCGCGCTTGAATCGTAGGCATCCCACTCGGGCAGACCGAGGTGACCGGGTTCACCCCTGCGTGCGAATGCGATCCAAGCATCCTGCATGCGCCCGGACAGCCGCCGCGCTGAACCGGCGAAACTCGTAAAGGCGCGAGTCAGAGGATGGCTGGTGAGACCAAAGACGAAGGGCAGTTCCATGGCATGACATGCGCCCAGGGTCTGGGAAAAGGCCGCCGGTTTCCACGAAAACAAGTAGGAATGAACACTGCCCCCGGCCCTTTCGTGGCAGTCGGCCAGTTCAAATGCCGGGCGGTGGAAAACACGCATGGATTGGAAAGCGCTCCACACCTCGAAGGGCGTCGTGCGCCCGCCTCGCTTCCTCACCGCCTCCCGATACAAGCGGGCAGCCTCCTCGGGAGGGGGCGAGTTGCTCATCAACTGGGGCAGAAGATCGGAGAATCTCGAAATCAACCCGGACTCGCCAGAGTGGGCCAGTGGGGAATCAATGGGCGCAAAGAGCTTCCACTCATCGAGGGTCGTCCCGATCATCATGTCGATGTGGGCCACGGAACCATTCTCGACGGCTTCCGTGGGAAGCTCGGTGATCAGCTCGCCGTCCAGGCAAGGCGCCATCACCATCAGATCTCGGGGATTCATCAATTCCCGGTTGACCACGCTTTGGGCGCGCAAGATCTGGGCCACGGGGATCTCGCCCAATGTTTTGGGCGTGCAGCGGGGCTTTCCCAGTGTCCGTACAAAAAGTTCTGCTGCGCGATCGGCCATTTCGCGGCCGATCACATTGCGCCCCGCCCCGCTCTGAAGGATCCCACGGCAAAAGAGCCCTCGGGCCGATGCCGCCCCGAGCAGAGCACCCACGCTCATGGCTCCCGCGGACTGGCCACAGACGGTCACGTTTTCAGGGTTACCCCCGAAGCGCTCTATGTTGTCCCGAACCCATTCAAGCGCGGCAATCTGATCCCGGGTACCGAGATTGGAAGAATTTTCGAATCCCGGCTTTCCGAGACCGTCCAGATGCACATAGCCCAGAGCCCCCAGGCGATAGTTAATGGTGACAACCACCATATCGCCGGTTCGCGCCAGATAGTTTCCATCGTAGACCGGTGTCGAACCCGCGCCTATGAGAAAGCCCCCTCCATGGATCCAAAGAAAGACGGGTCTCTTGGCGCCGTCGATTCCCGGCGTCCATACGTTGAGATGAAGGCAATCTTCCGATTGCCTCGCCGCTCCGGCATTCAAGAAACGAAAGAGTGGTATCGCGGGCTGAATGGGAACCGCGCCCGACTTCGTCGCCTCGCGCACGCCCCTCCAGGGTTCCGGAGAACCCGGGGGCTGAAATCGCAGGCGACCTTCGGGTGCTCGCGCATAGGGAACGCCCTTGAAGGCAACAATGCCCCGGGACTCGCTCCCCCTCACCCAGCCGGCCGTGGTCTCTGCCTGAAGATCGCGGACTGTCAACCGCTCGCCTCGCCTAAAATCGATTTTCGAGTAGGGATCTCGCTCTTCCTTGGGCAGAGGTTCGGCTTCACCGCGCGATAGTACCCCATGGACGGACCACGGGAGCAGAAATCCAATCTATCTCCGGATGAAATCCCAACCCGCCTCGATACAGGCTTCCGGAAGGTCATTCCTAATTTCCACCTCGCCCAGCCCAAGCGGGAGCACGAACCTAATCCTGTCATCACTCACTTTCTTGTCATGGCGCATTGCCTCCCGGAGCACTTCGTTACTCGGCAGATCAGCCCGAGTAGGCAGACCCACCGCAGCCAGGAGTTTCCCCAGGTCGTTTGAGAGATCTTGAGTGCACAGTCCGAAATCTGCGGCAGCCCGAGAAGCGGCCAGCATCCCCAGGCCCACGGCTTCTCCATGCTGAATAGCGCCATAACCCCCGGTCGCTTCAATGGCGTGGCCGAATGTATGTCCGAAATTCAGGTGAGCCCGAACCCCATGTTCCTTTTCGTCTTCCACTACCACCGCCGACTTGATTTCGACGTTGCGCCGCACGAGTTCAACAATTTCAGGGGCAGAAAGGTTGAGGATGCTTTCGAGATTCTCCGAAATGAAACCAAAGAGGGATTCATCCCGAATCACCGCATGCTTGATGCACTCGGCCAACCCACACTGGAGTTCGCGAGCGGGCAAGCTCTGGAGAACAAGTGGATCAGCCACAACCAGGGCAGGCTGATAGAAAGCACCGACCAAATTTTTGCCTTGGGGAACATTGACTCCGGTCTTTCCGCCGACGCTTGAATCCACCATGGCCAGTAGAGTGGTCGGACATTGGATAAAAGGGACGCCTCGCAGGTAGGTCGCCGCCACGAAGCCCGTCACATCGCCGGTGATTCCGCCGCCCAGGGCGATGACCGGAGAGCCCCTTTCCAGATGCGAATCCAGAAAATCTCCGTAGATGCCCTGGACCGTGGCAAGGCTTTTCGCCTCCTCGCCGGACTCCACCACCACCGAAGTGGGAAGGTATCCGGCCTGGACCAGAGAGCGCTCAACCGTCTTCCCATAGAGAGCGCGGACTGCGGAATCGGCGACCCACCCGCAGCGACCATTTGGGGCAACCGCCCGCACCCGCTCACCCAGTCCCTGGAGACTACCGGGCTCGATCAGGACCTCGTAACGGTGATGGGGAAGTTGAACGGTGACACTGGCCATAGGAGGTGGGGTCTAGCACGGATCTTTCTGACAGGCAGAGCAATCACATCCATGCGCTTCCTGGCCGTCAGGAAAGAGGACGGAGCATGCTCTCCTGGGCGAACGAAGCCACCAAATCGCCTGCTCGGCTAAACACCCTTCCCTGGGCGAATCCCCGCCCCCCGGCAACCACAGAACTTTCCTGGTTGACCAAAAGCCAATCGTCCACTCGCAGCGGCTTGTGGAACCAGAGCGTATGTGAGGTCACCGCGGTCTGGATTTTCTCGGGCGAGTCCTCTTCTCCGAGCCCGAAATGGGGTCGGAGGGATGTGCCAATCAAGGTGAGGTCGGTCGCGTGCGCGAGAAGAGCCTGGTGGGCAACTGGGCTGCCCGAAAAAGCAGGCGTCCGCATCCAAAATGCAAAATCGGGAGAACCCACTTCTCTCGAGCCAAGGTCTACCCCACCCACGACTCGCGTCTCCCAGGGAATCATGCTCAATTCAGTGGGGATCGCTTCTTCAGGCTCGCCTAAGTCGGGTGCATCCACCTGGTGGAAAAGGCCACTTTCCTCCGCGTGGAACGTGACCGTGGCGACAACCTTGGGCGCGCCCCCCTGCTGGCCCACCACCAGACGATGGGCGAAGGTTCGGCCATCGCTCTGGCGGTCCACCTGGTACTCGACCCGCCGGGCCAGATCACCCGGGGCGGGAAATATCGCATGGAGCGAACTGACGCCCTTGGACTCCACCGTCTCTGCCCCAACGCACAAGACCTGGGCCAGGATCTGGCCGCCAAAAATCCTTCGATAGTCCATGGGGATATTGGGCGCCGTATAGGTGTCCCCTCCCACGGGCTCGACGACCAGGCAGGCCAGGGTGTCTTCCCACTGAATGATCGCCATGAGGTCTCCCCAAAGGAGATGGACTAAACGCCCAGGCCAGAGTTCATTTCAAGTGCTGGTTGATCGGCTTCGGGGTGGCCCACGATCTCTGCAGGGATACCCGCCACAGTACTGTGGGGAGGCACGTCCGATAGAACCACGCTCCCCGCTGCAATTTTTGCCCCCTCGCCCACTTCGACGTTGCCAAGCACCTTGGCCCCGGCGCAGATCAGAACTCCCCGTCGGATTTTAGGGTGCCGGTCTCCGGTCTCTTTCCCCGTACCCCCGAGTGTAACTTCATGAAGCAGGGATACATCGTCTTCGACCACCGTCGTCTCTCCCATCACGACGCTGGTGGCGTGATCGATAAAAATTCCCGAGCCCAGTGTCGCTGCCGGATGAATGTCAACTCCGAAAATTTCCGAGACTCGGTTCTGCACGTGAACGGCCAGGGCGCGACGATCGGCCCCCCAGAGCCAATGGGCATACCGGTAGGCCTGCAGGGCATGGAATCCCTTGAAGTAAAGCAACGGCATCCAATAGCTGGTGCAAGCCGGGTCCCGTTCACGGATGGCACACAAGTCGGCACGCACCGCTTCTCCGATTTCGGGAGCCGAGTTGAAAGCTTCGTCGATCCCCTGGCGGAACGCCTCGGCGGGGAGCATTTCGCTCCCCAATTTATTCGAGAGATGGAAACTGAGGGCGCTCTCCAGGGAAGCATGCTCCAAAACCGTCGCTTGAAGAAACCGTTCCAACAGGCTTTCCCCAGCGGATACGCCTTGGACGTCCTTCCTGATCTCGCTCCAGATCGGATCTTCCGAGCCGGGGTCAACCGCATCTTGGCTGGCCATCAGTGCACTCCTTCGCGAGGTAATGCCTTCCTTCGCGAGGTTGGTGGTCCTCAATGCAACCGTGGAGATTCGATTCCCCCACACCATTTTTATGCCGTTCTTATCTCGTCCTTATGCCATTCAGTGTACCCGAACCCGGGTCAGCCAACTCTCTACAACACAGTGATCTCGGCTCAGCGAGCCATGTAGCCCTCGATTCGGCGGTCCATATCCTCGATCAGGCCGTCGAAACCCTCTTTTTCCAGAATCGTCCGATACTCGGAGCGACGCATCGCGATTTCGCTCACAGTGGATGGAGAATAGCGATCCACGATTTTCCACTCTCCCCCTACCTCGGCCAGACGGTAATCAACCGAGATTTCTAAAACTTGGCGGGGATATCTCACAGCTGTACGAATCAGCACAACCCCCTTCGAAATCTGGTCATACCCAGTCAGCCTGGAAACCCGCCCCCTGCTGGCTGAACTCCGAAAGGCGATGAAGGTGTCTACCCAAAGCCTCTTCTGACCCGGCGTCAACTCCCGGAAGCTCGGCCCATAGCTGAGTTCGGCCATTCTCGGAAGGTCGAAATTCCGCAGACCAATCTCCGCCAGCGCGACCCGCCGTTCTTCGTAGCCGAGGGTCGAACTCTGCTGGGCAACTTCGCGAACGCTTTCCTGCACCCTGAGCACAACGTCCCGGGCCTGAGCGACGCCCGGAGGCAGCGGTTCCGGGAAAGGATCCTTCTCCGGCGGAGGAGTTGCGCAAGCGCTCAGTAGCAGGCAAAGCAAAACTGCCCCGGCTGCCGAGAGGCGGCTTCGAGGCTTGCTTCGATCCGACTGCGAGAAATATTCCATACTGGGATTGGATCGCCGAAAAAGCACCTTGGTGCCATCGTGTTCCACGGGCGATTAGCCAAGCGCTCCTGAATCCTTGAGTGCCTTGATTTTTTCGGGTTGATAACCGAGGACCTCGCCAAGGATTTCCTCGTTGTTTTCACCCACCGTGGGTGCCGGAGTCGGCGCGGGAATCGATTCGTTTTGAAGCTTCAGGGGGAAAGGCAGCATATCCGCTCCGTGCTTCTCGTGGGGATAGAGGGGAAAGCGATCCTTGAATTGGGGATCCTCGGCCAGGGTCTTGGGCGTGTTGACCGGGGCAACGGGAAAATTTTTCTCGTCTCCAAGCCGGATCCACTCCTGGGAGCTTTTTGTCTTGAAAAGCTTGCTCAGGTCGGCCTGAAGCTCCCGATTTCCCCGGGCATGATCGGCGAACTTTGAACCCGGCCATTTTTCAAAGAGTTCCGGGCGGCCCACGCACTCGCAGAAGTTCTTCCAGAACGCCCGCTCCGAAGCCATGAAGAGTATGTGGCCATCCGAGGATTCGTACATTTGGTAGCGGACGCCTGCCTTCATCCCCGCAGTCCCCGGCTCCCTACGCTCGTAGTTGTCGGCCTTGTTTCCGGTGACCACTTCCTCGGGCCGCTCATAGGCGAGCCACGATTCACTTCTGTACCAATCCATGTAGGCAGCGGCATCGGATTGCCCAATCTCCATCATGCAGCCATGACCCGTCTCTCGGGCTCGCAACACCCCCGCCAAAACGCCGAGGGCGCCCATCAGCGGCCCCGAGTGCATACCGATCGATGCATGCTCGGGGATGTAGCAATAGCCTTCCTCGTCGTAGGCGGGGTTGACGATTCCCGCCCAAGTATCGAAAGCGATTCCATGGGCGGGCAGGCTCTGATAGGGGCCCGTCATGCCGTAACCAGAAATATTACAGAACACAATGCGTGGGTTGATGGCCCTCAGATCCTCGTAGCCCAAGCCCCGCCGGGCCAGGGAACCCGGACGCATGGCCTCGATCACAGCATCCGCTCCCCGCACCAGATCCTTGTAGACCTCAACCCCCTGGTCGGTTTTCAGATCGAGGGTGAGGCTCTTCTTCCCGCGATTGATATGGAGATGCAGCAGGGAAACCCCATCTATGATGGGCCAGGTCATTTCACGGATATAGTCTCCCGAAGGGCTCTCGACCTTAATGACCTGAGCGCCCAGATCGGCGAGGTGGGTTGTGATCGCGGCAGGACCCAGCAACGAACTCTCGATCACGCGGAATCCCGCAAGCGGTGGAGCAGCATGTTGAACCATGAGCCTCTCTCGCACTCCTCTTTCGAATCGGCCTGTCCCCCGGCCAGCGCTGTGTGCAGCCGGGAAAGGGCGCAAAATACCCTGGGCTTCTCCCGGCCACAACCAGGGACAAGCCAGACCAAGATTTCTGGATCCGCCAGACGCCCATCCAACAGCCGCGATCGGCTAGATTCCCGGCATGAGTCAAACGTCTGACCCACCCGACCGCCCCGTCTGTGCTGCCGCGGGCCCCGGCTCGGAGCGGCGGTCTTCCCGGCGCCGGCGATTGCTCAGCTGCCTTTCGTCGCTCCTCGTCGTGGCTCTTCTTCTGAACTCGTCGGGCTGCGCTCGAAATCCCGTATCCGGGCGGCCCGAGGCTGTTCTGACCAGCGAAAAGGCCGAGATCGACCAGGGAAATGAAGCGGCCCGGCAGGTCGAACTCGAAATCGGCCTGGTCGAGGATCCAGCCCTCCAGGCCTACCTGGCCCAACTCGGTCAGCGGCTGGCCAAGCACTCGCCCCGAAGCCGCATCCTCTACCACTTTCAGGTCGCCAATATGCCCGAGGCCAACGCCTTCGCGCTTCCGGGCGGCCACATCTATGTTTCCCGCGGGCTTCTCGCCCTGGTCAATTCCGAGGACGAATTGGCGGCCATCCTTGGCCATGAAATTGGCCACGTTGCGGCCCGGCACTCGGTTCGACGTCAGGCCGCGAGCGCACCCCTGGCCCCCCTTCGGATTGCCGCCGCCCTCGGTGGTGCAGCCGCCTCCATCGTCTCTCCGGGCCTGGGCCAAATCGTCGCCGGAATCGGTCAACTTCCCGGGGCCTTTGCCCTGGCGGCCTATAGCCGAGACCAGGAACGGGAGGCCGACCGCCTGGGCCAGCAATTGGCCGCCGAAGCGGGCTTCGACCCTGTGGCGCTTTCCCACTTTACCCACACCATCGCCCGGGAGGAGGCCCTCGACGGAAGATCGGCCGGCAGCCGGTCATTCCTCGTCTCCCATCCGCCGAGCCCCGAGCGGTCGGTGGCGGCGGAGGCCTACGCCCGGGAGCTGAAGGTCGCCGTCCACCGCCCTGCCCCCCTGGACCGGGAGGTTTTCCTGCGCCATTTCGACGGCATCGTGCTGGGACAGCCGGCCCTGGAGGGCGTCTTCGTAGACGAGCGGTTCCTTCACCCCGAGCTCGGCGTTGGCTTTGCCCTTCCCCTAAATTGGCAGACCCTCAATGCCCGGGACAGCGTCTCCGCCCAGAATCCCGAAGGCACCGCCCACCTCGTGGTCGAAATCGTAGGCGAGGGTCAAACTGCCCTGGAAGCCGCGCAAGAATTCGGGGGGCAGGTCCGGTTGGATGCTCGACCCCGATCCGCGCAGATTCACGGCTTGGAGGCGGCTCACGCTTCGGCCGTGATTCGGAGTCGGCCCGAAAACAACCAGCTGATTCTGACCTGGGTAACTCACGACAACCTCGTCTACCGCATCGTGGGCATTGCCCCGATTTCCAAAATGACCGACTTCCGCTCCGCCTTCACAAGCACCGCGCAAAGTTTTCATGCCTTGAGCCCCGCTGAGCGAGCAGAGATCTTTGAGAACAGGCTGCGCCTGGTTCAAGCCGCCAAAGGCGAAACCCTTGAGACGCTTGGCAAGAGAAGCGGCAACCAGTGGAGCGTCCCACGTACGGCCCTGGCCAATGGGTTCGAGGAGAACGCGCCTCTGCTCCCGGGTGGGTGGGTCAAAACCGCTCGGCTCGAACCCTACTCGGAGCCCATCCGAGCCAGCCCCTAAACCCTTCAGGGAGGGTGCGCGTCCAACGGCCCCGGTTCTGGGTCGCGGGGGACCGCGGTCTCTTGACCCGCGTCCACTTCATTCCAGAATTGCTCCCGGCCAGAGTCCCACACCTCCTGGGTCGGGTGGCTTCCCCCGAGAAGAGTCGTCTTTCCGTTGCCTGATTCGTACCTCGACCAGTCGGCATCCCCCTCCCTGTTCGGCTCGCCGGTTCGCGCGAACGAAAGCCAGGCGGCCTGCATGCGGTCCGAGAGGGCGACGGCTTCGGACGACATGCCGAAGAGCGGACGCAGCCAGGGTGTCTTCAGGGTGCCGAAAACGAAAGCCAGTTCCAGGGCATGGCAGGCGCCTACCCTATTGGGCGCCAGCGGGGGCTTCCAATCGAAACGGTAGAGCCACGTCGGCGCACCCCGACTTGAGTGGGCAGCGGCCAGACGCACCGCCGGGTAATGGAAAACGCGATCGGTCTGTATCGAGGCCCACACCTCGGCAGGAGAGCGCCGACCGCCCTCCGGCGAAAATTCGTAGAGGGAGAGTGCCTCGTCGGCTCGGGCCCGTGCAAGGCGAACGCCGTCGTCAGAATGCTCATCTCGCCCCCCGAAAGTCTGTACCAGATATTTCTTCAATGTCTTTCGGTCGAGGGTTCTTCGTCTTTTGTCGGTGGCGGTGAACATCTTCCACTCGTCTAGATTGGTGCCGATCAGAAGCGGTACTTCCATCGCCTGGCCCAACTCGAAGCGAGAACGGGGTAGATCGGGTACGAGGTCGTTATCGAGAACCGGCTGCCAGGCAAGGGTCCCCAACGGAAGACCGTGACGCGAGCCCATCTTCAATTGCGCATCCCTCAGCGTTCCCGAATCCAGTGCACGTAACGCTTGGGTCAGATCGCTTCGCGCCGGGTCCAATCCCAATTGACCGACGAGAACCTCGGCGACCCGCCGAGCCTGTCCTTTGTCCAGCACATTGTCCCCGGCTCCGCTCTGGAGAATCCCGCGATGAAAGAGCCCTTTCGCATCTGGACACGCCATCAGGGTCGCGGCGCTCATAGCTCCCGCCGACTGGCCGAAGACGGTCACGCTTTCCGGATCGCCTCCGAAGACTTCGATATTCGTCTGGACCCAAGCCAGTGCGGCGATCTGGTCGCGCAGACCCAAATTCGTTTGCACGCTTGAGCCGGCACCAAGGCTCCGGAGATCGAGACCGCCGAAAACACCGAGTCGATAGTTGAAGGTGACAACGACCGCGTCTCCCCGTCTCACAAGGCGATCCCCCGCGTAGAGATGGAAACTTCCGGAGCCATGGCTGAAACCACCGCCGTGGATCCAGACCAGGACGGGGCGACGCCCCCTGTCCGCAGCCGGGGTCCACACATTGAGGTTCAGGCAGTCTTCCCCCGCCCCAGCCCGGGGCACCGGCGACCAGCGGGCCAGGGGACCCGAATTGCCTGGGGCTTGAGGCGCGGCCCGACCAAAGCGACTGGCATCCCGGGTGCCCGGCCAGGGCTCAATGGCTTCGGGCGCCCTGAACCGGCCCTCACCCGCGGTTGAAGCCGCAAAGGGGATCCCTCGAAACACCTGGACACCGCGTTCTTCGGTGCCCTCCAGCCAGCCCTTCGGCGTCAGGACTCGAGGGCGACGGCTCACGGGCCGCCTCCGGCCAAATTACAACTCCGCGACAAGAGCACGTGCTGATTCGGCGAGCCCATCCACCTGAAAACGAAAGGCATCGGTGTCGGCCTGCGCACCCATCACCCCCTTGAGATAACGCGACAAGACGCCCTCAACAATTGCCGCCATCCGCCAGTACTGAAAGGCCCGGTAGTACCCGATTTTCTCGGCATTTCGGCCGGTCAATTCCTCGTAGAGCGCGACGAATTCCTCGCGAGTCTGAAAGCCGCCGGCGGTTGTCGGAAACGAAGCCGCGCCTCCTCTTACCTCTTCACCGGGTTGCCCCCAGTTGTTGATCACGTAGCCCAGATCCGCCAGGGGATCACCCAGAGTACAGAGCTCCCAGTCGAGAACCGCTGCAATGCCTCCATCCGAGCCCACCAGCATATTGCCGAGTCGGTAGTCGCCGTGAACGATGGCTGCCCCCACCTGCTCGGGAATATTGGAAGCGAGCACCTGGTAGACCTCTTCCATGGTTTCCAGTTCGCGGGTCTTCGTCTTCTCCCATTGGGTCCGCCAGCGCTTGAGCTGCCGGGCCAAATAGGCTTCGGTTCGCCCCAGTTCGCCAAGCCCCACCGCCGCCGGATCGACCCGGTGAAGCTTTGCCAAGACCCCAACTACTTCGGCACCTAGGCCCAAGCGACTCTCCAGCGGAAAAACCTCGGCGGTTTTGACCGCGTCGGCGAGGACATAGCCATCGATAAAGTTCATGATGTAAAAGGGGGCGTCGTTGACGATCGGATCCTCGCAGAGCCCGAGAGCAGAAGGAACCGGAACGGGGGTTTGCTCCAGGGCGGAAATAATTCGATGCTCCCGGGCCATATCGTGGGCCGTGGCAATCACCGCGCCAGTGGGTGGGCGGCGAAGTACAAAGCGATTGCCCGCACGGTCCGTAACCCGGAAGGTCAGATTGGAATGTCCGCCAGCAATCAGGTCGAACTCAAGGGGAGGCTCTGCGCCTTCAATGTTCTCTTTGAACCAAGCGTTAAGATTTTCCGAGTTGATTCCTGCCGTCGCCATGCTTCCCTCTCGACCCTTCGTTTTCTCCGATTCGAGCGGCGCGAGTATACCAATCTCCAGTGGGGCACTCGCGACAAATGCGACATTACGGCTCCACGAAATGGATTCACGGCCAAGAATTCAGACCCGGACTTCCGCCAGGGCTTGGCTCGCTCGCCCGATACGACTGAGTCCCTCCCCGACCCAGGCGCTCCCCTCCCCAAGCGCTCCCCTGTTGCCATTGGCCTAGAACACGACGAAGATATCCCCAATGAAGTCGACGCGGCCCATTCTTGCAGGAATTCTCACGTTCAGCTTGATTTGGGTTTGGGGGTGCGCGGGGATCAGCGGGACCGGAAATCCTTCGAGAAACGTCATCTTGACGAGTGATTTTGACGACGCCAGCGTGGGCGCCGAAGCGGCAAAAGACATGGCCCAACAGATGGGCATCGTCGAAGACCCTGATCTTCAGGCCTACATAGAGGTCATTGGTCGGCGGATGATCCCCTTCGCGCCGGCCCGATCGTTCGACTACACGTTCCATATCATCGATCAGTCGGCCCCGAATGCCTTCGCTCTTCCAGGTGGTTACATCTATATCTCCCGGGGTCTCCTGACGCTCGTCAACAGCGAGGACGAACTCGCGTGTGTCATCGGCCACGAAATCACCCACGCCGCAGAACGCCATTCAGCCGGTCGACAGCAATTCGATTCGCGCATGAACCCACTTTCCATCGGGTTCATGCGCATCGGTCAACTCGCCGCCTACGGACGGAATCAGGAAAGAGACGCCGATCGCGGCGGACAGATCCTCGCTGCGAAAGCGGGATGGAATCCTTCCGGGATGGCGACATTCATGCAGGATATCGATTCCATGGAACGGCTCACCACGGGTTGGTCGCGTCTACCCGGCTTCTTCGACAGTCATCCCACATCGCCCCAACGCGCCGCAGAATCGACCAATCGTGCGGAAAACCTGCAATGGACGCCGCGTCCCAACATCGCGACGAGCCAATACGCATTTCTGGAAAAAATGACGGGCCTGGCCCTGGGTGCCGACCCCAAAGAGGGGATCTTCGAGGGCACCCGTTTTCTTCACCTTGATATGGACTTCAGTGTGCTCTTCCCCGATGGGTGGCAACTGATCAACAACCACGATGCCGTGGGCGCAGTGGCCCCTGCCGGGAACGCCTTCATCGCCCTGCGAGTGGCGGGCCCCGGCGACGACCCCAAGGCCATGGCCCATATCTTTGCCCAGACCGAATTGCGGGAGGGAAATGGCCGCGTCCGCCGGGAACAGGCGCTACTCATCGGTTCGCTCTCCGCATACCGGATTCATGTCACCGCCAGCGAATTTAAAGGCTTCATGACCTTCATTGCGTACAACGACTTCATCTACCGCCTCGACGCGCTTACGACCGGCGGTCCGATCGATAGCTATGCGGGTCGCGGACGGACGGTGGCGCGAAGTTTTCGCCCCCTTACCGAGCAAGAAAAGGGGCTCTTCAAGAGCACTCGGCTCAGCCTCGTCACCGGACGAGCGGGTGAGAGTCTCCGAGGCCTGAGCGCCCGGACCACCAACGAACTCGACCTGGCCACAACCGCGGTGCTCAACGACCTCTTCATCGACTCCCGACTCGAGGAAGGCCAATGGGTCAAGATCGGACGAGCGAGACCGTACGTCCCCGAGCCCCCCCCAAACTCGGGGCAGGACTCGACCGCCGCCGAGCCGTCACCGCCTCTTCCCTGAATCCCCGCGGGTCAAACGAGCCAGGCTGGGACTGAGGGGCCACCTGGGGCCACCAGGGTTTTCTCTTTAGCCGCCAATGGCTCCCGGTGGCACCCGCGCGCGGAAACGGACGGCTCGACGCAGAAAAAACGCAGGCCACGGGCAAATAGGACTCCAGTTGATCCCTGGGCCGCCCGATCCAAGGAACATGACTCTCCAAGAATCCACTGGACGACGCTCCATCGGCAGCCGATCAATTTCCATGGGAAGTGCCGAAGCAAGACTCATGCTGAGAACAGCCCTCGGACCCTACTGCCAAGCCGGCTACAACCAGCTCTGCGACATGGCGGGCCACAGTACGAGTTTCGAGACCACCGGTCCCTCGGGCATGGCCTATCGAGTCGATTGCTTTATCAACCAGGTTTCACCCGACGATCACATGATCACTGTCGCGGGCATCGCCACCGAGATCGGAAACGCAGCCTGGATCCACGATGAAACATCCCTGGGTTTCAGCGTCATGTCGGACGGAACGATTTTCTAGCGCAACTGACGAGTCGCTTTCGGCCCACTTGTCTTTCGACCATTGTCCACACCTGACGGACTCAGGGCTGGACGTGGTTCTCGCAAGCATCCAGTAGGCTGTGCGGTTCCGTCCCGAGATAGAGGCATTCAAGGCTACTGCGCGGAACGAAACCTTGATCGACAGCCTGGTGGAGAAACTCCATCAACGTGTCGTAATAGCCGGCCACGTTCAGCAAGCCGCTCGGCTTGGGATGAATTTTCAACTGGGCCCAGGTCAGGATCTCTAGGATTTCTTCGAAGGTTCCGAGACCGCCCGGCATCGCGATGAAGGCATCGGAAAGGTCTTCCATCATCGCCTTGCGCTCGTGCATGCTGGCTACCACGTGCAACTCACTGAGCCCTCCATGGGCCACTTCACGCGCTTCAAGGGCCCTGGGGATAACGCCCGTGACTCGGCCTCCATGATCGAGGACTGAATCCGCCAGCACCCCCATCAAGCCCACCTTTCCGCCTCCGAAGACCAGTTCAAGGTCGCGCTCGACGAGCGTTCTCCCCATGGCGCGGGCGGCCTCTGAATACTCGGGAAGCTCTCCTGAATTGGAGCCGCAGAAGACGCAAACCCGGCGCATCATGGCCGGGGATCGATTCCGCGAAGATGCGCCGTTTCGTTGAGGCTTCCGATACTCTGAATCCCCTCGGTCGAGGCGTAGAACCGATTGACACTGGTGTACATCGGGTTGAAGAAGAGCCGGAAATCAAACTCCATCACGGTGGACGCCCATGCGTTAATCACCCCCCCATGGCAAAACACCGCAACCCGGCGCCCCTTGTTGTCGGCGACGATGTCGCCGAGACCCGCAACGACGGCCTGATAGAACTCGGTCAGGTCCATACCCGGCGGGTATCCCTGTTTCATGAATTCGCGCCAAGCCTCGTAATCGGTCCGCTTGAGTTCCTCGATGGGAACATAGGCGCTGGATTCCCGGTCGTACTCCGAGACACGTGGCTCAATCTCTATTTCGAGCCCCAGTTGATCGGCGACCGGTTGCGCGGTCTCCTGGGCACGCCGCATGGGACTGGAGTACACCCGATCAATTTGACCACCGCCCGGAAGCCAGCCTGCCAAAGCGGCCGCTTGGTCGTGACCTTGCCCCGAAAGCGGAGGGTCGGCAGGCGATCCGTCAGTGTTTTCGCGCCGAAGGGGCAGCCCATGTCGAATCAAGAGCAATTCCATCGCGCCGAAGTCTAGCTTCCCCCGAAGTGCCGCGTCCTATTCCGTCCCAATAAATTCCCCACCAGAACAACCCTGAAAAGTCGGCTCCGCCCCTAGCCTCTCACCACGATCTAGCGGGCCCAAGGCTCATCGGGGAATCCGGGCAGCTTCGCCGGGAAGTCACCGGGAAGAAGGGTGCCTTCGGCACCCTTCTTCCCCGCACTGACTAGAGCAGGACATCCGAATAGGCATCTTCGTTGAAGCCCACCAACACGACCTTACCCACTCGCGCGGTGGGTGCCCTGAGATTGCCCGTCGGCCCCAACATCGCGGCCACCACTTCGGCCGCCGCTTTCCCTCCAGGTTTGAACTCCGTCACCTTCTTGCCCTTGGCAACGACTACCCTGCTGGCCTCTCGCGCCATTCGAGCCGCCTCGGATTTGCCCAACTTCTTACTCGCGGGCACCATTTCCGAGGGCTCTATTCCATTGGCATCCAAAAACTTGGACGCTCGGGTGCAAGACGTTCAACCCTTGCGGTGGTAGTACCACTCGACTTTCCTGGCCATTCTGGCTCCTCCCAACTCAACCGGGGCCGCAGCTTCCTCGGCCCTTCCCTATCCAAAGGGGCGGGAACACCGCCCTTGCCCGATGAGTACCGCGCAGCAACGCCCGCCGCACGCTCCAAGGCAAAAAAAGAGGCCTTCGCGGCCAACTGGCGAGGAAGCTCTCCTGGGCGGGAACGGAGAACGGGGCTCCCGGAGCCTAGTGACCGGCCCAGGCCACCTCCCGGTCGAATGGGATCGGCTCTTCCGAGGTTTCGATCCACATCCGCTGGAATTGACGACGGTTTCCGGGCGTATCGACAAAGCTTTCCCGACCGTGAGCCACTGTTCGGTTGTTGATCCACAGCATATCGCCCCGCTTCAGGCACAGGCGTACGAGGTTCTGCTCCGAAACGAGGGCTTCGTCCAATATATTCAGCGCTGCTACTTGCCGGTCGGAAAGGGGCCTATTCGCTTGAGCCTGACCTTTCTCGATCCAATACCTCATGTATCGAAACGTCCGGCCCTTCTGCCGTAACCCACAGGAAAAAATAGGGAACGAATTTTCAAGAAGCGCGCCTTCGTTCTTTTCAGTTCCCGGCGTGACTATGGCCCGAATAAAATCACCTTCAAGGATTTCCAGGACTTCCGGTGCATAGACGCGCAGGCGCCAGTAGACATTGAGCGCGTTCACGACAAGGGAGTCTCCACCGTTCCGACTCGGCTCTTCGCAAAGCAAGCCCACCAGATCTGGAAGCGAGTGCACGGCGCTGCTGTCCGTGTGTATCCCCGTCTCCTCTCGCGTCATGGAAACAGGCACCGCTTCGGACTTGTAGTCCACGCCACGGTCATGAACAGCATAGAGATAGCCATACTCCGTCATGGCTCTGCCCATGGACATTCCTAGAGCCGCATAAAAGAACCGCTGGTGCCCAGGAAGAATTTTCATGGCGTCGAGCCCGCCGACCCAGGCCAGTCCGTCGCCAACCACCAACTCTCGGCGCAGTTCTGCACCGAACCGTCCCAGGGCCGGTAATTTCTCGAGATCTGCTCCAGTGGGAGCCGAGCCATCGCAAAAATCTGAATGATTGGCGATATGGCGATTGAACTCGTGGGCCACATCCGCGGGAATTCTGGTTCGCCAAGTTTCGCGCTGCTGAAGAAGGCGCGCATTCCAGACTGGGTTCGGCGACCGCGTGCTTATGGGGACAGAAGTATGCGTGGAGGTCATCGATTCTTCTCGACTCGAAACGCCAGGTGGAGGGGTTCGTCCGTCAGGGGACCGAAGAACTCGGGATCCTTCGCCAACATCTCGGGCGTCACGCAGAGTTCTTCCAGGTCGGGCATCACCCTAAATCCTGCGTCTCTGAGGCACCGGAAATAATCGGACAACGTCTTGTGCACGCAACGGACGGGGACCGAAACGCCATCCCGGCGGTAGATCTCCCCCTCGAACAGTTTGTCTCGACCCGAGAAATATCCGGCTTCCCCGGGCGAAAAAAAGAACGGGGGCTCCTGGAGTCGGCTGAACGGAAGGTTCGGGTGGGGTACGGCGAAGATGAAACACCCCCCGGGCTTGAGAACCCGGATCACCTCTTCCATGGCGGTCTGGGTTTGCTCGCAGCTCAAGTAGTTGAAGAGAAAAATCGCGACCACTCGATCGAAGGAGCTGTCCTCAAAACATTTGAGCTCCGTGGCATTTCCCGTTCGGTAGTCGATCCCAAGGCGTTCGCGGCTCTCCTCCTCTCGCGCCCGCTCAATCATTTCCGAAGACAAGTCCATGCCCTGAATCGAGCGTGCGCCCCGGCGCTTGAGATTCCGGGCGAAATATCCTTCGCCACAGCCGAGATCCAGCACGCTCAAATTTTGAACGGGTTCGCACCAGTCGAGAAGAAATGGCCGCGCGGTGTAATCGGAGAGTAGAAGAGGCTCGTGGCGAGCCCAGTCCCTGCTTGCCCGGTCGTAGAGGTACTCGGTCGATACCGTCATGCGCGCTCTCCCCCAATCGTGGCGCCTACTCGGCGCGCCGGGCCCGGGATTCGAAAACCGGCGGTCCCAACCCCGGCCCGCCCCCAAAGTCCCCGCACCACCCAAAACTCAATGGGCGCATGAAGGGGGCTGTCCTTCGTCTTCTCTTCCATTGAGGATCAGTCGCCGGCGGGATCCGAATCGGACCGGAATAAAAGTGCTCACGCGACCGCGTGTGGACTGGCTGCCCTTGGTGGCTCATTGCCGCGATGAGGCGGGGGGCCTCGGCCCGGAACTACGGCTCCCGGGGGCCGGCGGCCGGACGCGCTCATTGCGCTTTCGAAAGCCGTCGAGCAGGAGATCGGCTCCCCGGCCCAAGCGCTCTCTCAAGCGCTGTTCTAAGGGCTGTTCTAAGGGTTGTTCCAAGGGCTGTTCCAAGGGCTGTCCGGAATCGGACCGAGGCTCGGCGAGGCCGCTGGACAGGATCCCGGCAACGCAACTGAGGAGCAATTGAGCGAGTAATTCGGCGTCCAGGTCGGCGCGTAAGCTGCCTGCCTGTTGTGCGTCCTCGATCAGGGGCAGGATGGGTTCCGGGCCGGCAACCCGCCCTCGCGCCACGCTCGACGGACCGGCAAAGTCCCCCAACCGCACGTGGAGCCAAGCCGTTCGCATCAAAACTGGGTCTTGGTGGGCACGGCGGGCCAACTCCGCGGCCCATTGGCGAACCACCCTCCGAAGCGGCCCGCCCCGGGCATCTACGATCGCCACCGCTAGGGCAGCGTTCAATTCGAGCTTCGCCCATTCCCGGAGAACTCCGGCTTTGTCCCCGAAGTAATTGAAGAAAGTGGCCTCACTCAGGGTGCAGGACTCGGCAATTTCTCGCACTCGCACGGCGTCGAAGCCGCGTTCGCGAAACAAAGCGATCGCGTTCTCAATAATCAATTTTCGCTGACTTTGCTGCTTCGTCGCCCTTCTTCAGGTCTTCTTCAGGCCCTCCCCAACCAAGTATTATTAATCATAATCTAATATTTTATAAAATCTACTTATCATTAAACAATACTTTTTTACCAACGCATCGCACACCGAAAATTCGACACTCATCGAGACCCGCCTCGGCGCGCCGATTGCCGGGATCTTCTCCCCCGAGCTTTCTGGTTACGGCCTCCAACCGTCACCCTCGATGCCATCTTGCCTATAGTCGGCCCCGTCCGGAACCCCGACCATGCCTGAAACTCGCCTACCACTGATCCCCCGCTCCTTGAACGCCGCCGGGCGAGCGCTTGCGCGTGTGGGGATTCGCCCGGGAAATCTGACGCCGCGAAGCCTCTTGGAGGCGGCTCGCCAGCAGACCGGCCTCAGCGATTTCGGCGACGACGAGTTTCGCGAGGCACTCGGTCGCTTGACGGATTCCCTCGAGTCGGAAGCCGCCTTGAGCCCCCTGGGCCGCCTCATCGCCCGGAAGGACTTGGTGAGCCTGATGGCGAACCGCCTGCGGTTGGTGGACTGGCACCATCGTTTCCCCGAAATCGGGGAGCAACCTATTCGTCGCCCAATTTTCATCGTCGGCCAGGGACGTACGGGGACTACGATTCTTCACGAACTTCTGGCCCTGGACCCGACCAATCGCGTGCCCCAAACCTGGGAGGTCGACCTGCCCTTCCCGCCCCCCGAGCGTGCCCACTACACCGACGACCCCCGCATCGCGCAAAGTCAGGCCCAGATCGACCGGGCCGAAGACCTCATTCCCGACTTCAAGCGAATGCACCGAATGGGAGCCAAGCTTCCCCAGGAATGCGTGCGCATTACAGCGGGAGATTGCAAGAGTGCGATTTTCACCGCCCAATGGCGCGTGCCCTCGTATACGCGTTGGCTCCTCAACGAAGCCGATCTCGGCTCCGCGTACACCCTGCACCGAAAAACCCTGCAGTTGCTCCAGTGGCGCTGTCCCGGAGAGCGCTGGGTTTTAAAATCACCCGGTCACCTCTGGTGCCCCGAAACCGTTCTCCAGGCCTATCCCGACGCCTGCCTGATCCAAACCCACCGCGACCCGCTTCGAATTCTCTCATCCCTGAGCAGCCTCGAGTCGGTTCTTCGCAAGATGTCCAGTGACGCAATCATCCCCGCAGAAATTGCCTCGGAGTGGTCCGACTGGCTCGCCCTATCCTACGACCGCTCGGTGGATTTTAGAGAGAAGGCCAACCTTCCCGACTCCCGGGTCGTCGATCTCCAGTTCCGCGAATTCATCGCCGACCCTATTTCCGTGATTCGCCAGGTCTACGACCGGTTCGGCCTCGAATTGCTTCCGGAGACCGAGACGCGAATGACCGAGTACCTTCGGGCCAACCCGAGCGATCGTGATGGCACTCATCAACACAGCCTCGACCAAACCGATCTCAACATCGAAGCCGAACGCGCCAAGGTCAAGCGCTATCAAGAATACTTCGACGTACCGCCGGAAGTTTCCGCACCCTGAAAAGCGCCGATCACTTGACAGGCTTCGGAGCGAACACGGCATCCTCGATCACGAATACGCCATCTTCCAGTTCCCCATGACTCTCGGTGACGTGGGAGAGGCAACGAGCGGCGGAGAGCACATCGCCAAGCACCGGACCCAGACGCTCCAAGGTCCCTTGGTTCGCCCGCAACTTGATCGTTTCCACCTCTCGCCCCATGGAAACCTCGGCGTCGGCCTTGGCCTTGTTGATCGCTGCATGGGCGGAGACCGCGAGATCAAAACTCAGCGCATCGTCGGGCGGAGCAATCGCCGAGAAATCCGAATCCGAAGGCCAGGGCGCTTTGTGAATGCTGGCGTGGCCGGTCTCCTCGGCGAATACCCAGGACCAGACTTCTTCGGTGATATACGGCAGCACAGGCGCAAAGAGGCGCAGCAGAACCGAGAGACCCAGGCGCAGGCTCGCCACCGCAGACCCACTGGTTAAAAGGTCGTCGCCCGTCGCGCCGTCGGCGTGAAGGCGTGCCCGCACCTTGACGAGTTCCAAGTAGGTATCGGTAAAATGGGTCCAGAAGAAGCTTTCCGTTTCTTGCAGGGAGTGGGCGTAGTTGTAAGCCTCGAAATTTTCCCGGCTCGATTCGGCCAAGTTTCTCAATTTGGCGACAAAGGCGCGGTCCAGTTCAGCACTGATTGGATACGTCTCGCCCGTTTGGGCCAGAACAAATTTTCCGGCGTTGAAGAGCTTCGTAACCAGGCGCTTGCCGATTTTCCATACTTTCTCATCGAATGCTGTATCGGAACCCAGCCGCGCGCTGGCCGCCCAATAACGGCCTGCATCCGCCGTGTACTTCTCCAGCAAGGGCAGGGGGGTCATCACGTTGCCCTTGCTCTTGGACATCTTCTTGCGATCCGGGTCGAGGATCCAACCCGAAATCATCGCGTTCTTCCAAGGAATCGAGTCCTCGTGGAGAAACGCTTTGGCAATCGTGTAGAACGCCCATGTGCGAATGATGTCATGGGCCTGGGGTCGTACGTCGGCGGGAAAGAGCTTCGCGTGGCGCACCGAATCACTCCCCCAATGCGAACTGATCTGGGGCGAGAGGGAGCTCGTAAACCAGGTGTCGAAAATATCCGGATCCCCCACGAACCCTCCGGGCTCGCCTCGCTGATCGGCGTCGTAGCCCGGGGGTAGATCCACCGTGGGGTCCACGGGAAGGCGGCCGGCCTCGGCCACGATCACCCCGTCATAGTCAGGCTCGCCCGCCGCGTCGAGGGGATACCAGACCGGAATCGGCACGCCGAAATAGCGCTGGCGGCTCAGACACCAGTCCAGGCTCAGGTTCTCGGTCCAGTCCCGAAAGCGGGCGCGCATAAATGGGGGGTGCCAGTCGACTTCCTCACCCTTGGCGAGCAAGCTCTCCTTCTGATCCATCAGTCGCGCAAACCACTGGCGGGTGGGCAAATGCTCCAAGGGGCGGTCGCCCCGCTCGTAGAATTTGACGGGGTGTTCGATGGGTTCGGGCTCCGATTGCAGGGGGGCGCCCCGGCCCGTGGCGCTGCCTTCGGGTTCGCCGAGCAATTCGACAATGCGCTTCTGGGCCTGCTTGACGTTCTTGCCCTCCAACTCAGCGTAGTAGCGCTCGGCCTGCTCGGGGTTCAGGCTGGGGAAATCATCCGAGCCGAATTCAATGGGAAGCATACGTCCGTTACGCCCGATCACTTGGCGCAGGGCCAGCCGTTCGTCGCGCCACCACTGCACATCGGTTGAATCACCAAAGGTGCAAACCATCAGAATCCCACTGCCCTTGTCGGGGTCGGCCAATTCGCTGGAAAAAATCGGCACCGGGGCGTGAAAGAGCGGAGTCACCGCACGCTGACCGAAAAACTTCTTGTAGCGCTCGTCGTCGGGATGCGCGGTCACCCCGACACAAGCCGCCAACAACTCGGGCCGGGTGGTGGCAATCACGAACGAATCTTCGCCTCCCTCCACCGCGAACTCGATCCGGTGATAAGCACCGGGTACAGACCGGTCCTCCGCCTCGGCCTGGGCCACGGCGGTCTGGTAGTCGACATCCCACATGGTGGGCGCGTCGCTTGTGTAGACGAGCCCCTTCTGCCAGAGATCGAGAAACGAATGCTGGGCGGTCCGGCGGCAGTGGTCATCGATGGTTTGGTATTCCTGTTCCCAGTCCACCGAAAGCCCAAGACGATGAAAGAGAGCCCGGAAATAATCTTCGTCGTCGTTAATCAGCCCGTAACAAATTTCGATGAAGTTCGGGCGGGAAACCAGGCGCGCGGGTTTCTTACGCACCTTTGCACTCGCCTCCTCAACTTCGAGGCCAGGCTCATAGGGCGTATTGGGATCACAGCGAACGTGGTAGTAGTTCTGCACCCGGCGCTCGGTGGGCAGACCGTTGTCATCCCAACCCATGGGATAGAAGATGTTCATCCCGCACATGCGCTTGAAACGCACCATCACGTCGGCCTGGGTGTACGAAAAAACATGACCGATATGAAGCGAACCCGAAGCCGTGGGGGGCGGGGTGTCGACCACATAGGTTTCGTCCCGGGACCGCTGGGAATCCCAGCGATAAACACCGGATTTCTGCCACTCGGCGTCCCAGCGCGCCTCGGCATCCGCGGCGTCGAAGTGCTTGGCCACGGCATTGGGATCGATGGATCGCACGCCGCCGCGGATTGGACCGTCGGCACTCGCTCGCTGCTTGTTCATGGGGAATTTCGTCTTTCAAATCTCATGGATGAGGGCGCGATGGCCCGCCCAACCCTCCGGCTCACCAGGCCAAGGCCCCTCCGGGCCGGTAACATAGACCAGTCGGCGATCTCGGAGCGGCGACAACCGCCGAATCCCCGTGGGAAACTTCACTTCTCGGTCGATGAGCACTGGCGCGAGAGGGCGCTCGGACGTAATCTCCCGCGCTCTGCAGTCGTCACCCCGGAGTGACGAAGGCCAAACGGAGCAAGCATGGCGAAGAAATCCCAAGTAAATCGAGACAACCGCCGCAAGGCGCTGATCACGAAGTATGCCGATCGACGCGCGGAACTTCGCAAGAAGCTCAACGATCCCGAGGTCTCTATAGAAGAGAAGTTCGAGGTTCAGCGAGCATTTGCCAAGCTCCCCCGCAACTCCTGCCCCACCCGACTCAATCGCCGCTGCGCGGTCTCTGGTCGGTCCAAGAGCTACTATCAGAAATTCGGCATCTCCCGTATTGCCCTGCGCGAGTTGGCCCTAGCCGGTCAACTGCCAGGCGTGCGCAAGTCCAGCTGGTAGCCCCGAAACGCGGACCCTCCCGGGGATACCCGCCCCCGGAGCTTCGACAACTCTTGCGCCTGGAAGGACGTCATGAAGCCTGAAATCCATCCCGATTATCACGATGTGATTTTCGTCGACTCTGCAACGGGAACCGAGTGGACCACTCGTTCTACGGTGACTTCCGCTGAAACCCGAGAAATCGAAGGGATAGAGGTCCCTGTCGTGCGGTTGGAAATTTCCGCAGTGAGCCATCCCTTCTGGACCGGCACCCACCGTGAACTCGACACGGACGGCAAGATCGATCGGTTCCGCAAGCGGTACGGCGGAATCAAGCCCGGCAGCGCTACAGCCGAACTCGAGGTGGCCCCAGAGGCTGCAGCGGAAGACGCGCCGGCAGAGGAAGCCACCAGCGAGTCCGAGGACTCCGGCGAAGCTGCCGCCGAGGCGAGCCCGACCGAAGGCGACGCCTAGCCGCGGGTCCATCTACAACTGCCTGGTCCATCTACAACCGCCTGATCCATCTGCAACCGCTTGGTCCATCCACGACCGCTTGGTCCATCTACAACCGCAACCGCGTGGTCCATCCACGACCGCGGCGTGGCCAAACCGGCGTTGGCACATGGGCGTTGGTGTATCAGGGCCCATGCGGCCCTCTGGACGCATCCGCCCAAAGCAGCGGGCGTTCAGAAACCCCGAGGAACCCGGGGGACAGCGTTGCCCGTTCTTGATGGCGGTGCCGTGCTGATGCGCTGCTCAATAGCGCTGGTGAATAGCGCTGGTGAATGGCGCTGCTAGATGGCGCTGCTGAATGGCGTCATAGAGAGCGCTGGGGAATAGCGCTCATGAACAGCGCTCATGAACACCGGTCGTGAACAGCGCTCACGGACCACGCTGCTAAACAGCCCTGCTCAAACGGGAAGAGCGCCCTAGGCCTTCTTGCCTGCGGAAAGCTTCTTCTTGATCTGGTGCTTCAGCTTCAGGGCACCCGGCATCAACCGGTCGTCTCGAGTCGCGAGCAGAAAAGCGTCGAGGCCGCCCTTCTTCTGCACCGTCCGCAGGGTCCGCGCCGCCACCCGGAGTCGAACCTGCCGCCCCAGGGCGGCCGAGGGGAAGGTCACCTTCTGGATATTGGGCTCAAAGCGGCGATTGGTCGCCCGCATGGAGTGGGACACGTTATGGCCGAATTGAACTTCCTTGCCTGTCAGTGCGCAGCGGCGGGCCATGGGGACAACGCCTCCTCAATGCTCGGATCGGGTTTCGAAGAGCGGGATAGGTAGCGAGCGCGCCGGGGAGAATCAACTCAAGGCCGCAGGTTCTCGCCGAATCGGTGACTAAAAGTTCTTTTCCCCCCGCGGGAATCCGCAAGAGACCCCGCAACAGGGCCACCGCAACGGGCCCACGCCTAGAAATGGGGCTTTCTTAGAAGGCGGGGCTCTTAGAAAGGCGGTTCCTCGCTGAAGTTCGGCGGCTCCTCGGGAATCGGGGGTTCCTCTTCCCGGGCGCTCTCGGCGGTACTCGCATGAATCTGCCAGACGTCCAGACTGTTGAAATACCTGACGTCGCCGCTCGGACTCGTCCACTCCCGGCCGCGCACGCTGAACTCGACCTGAACCTGATCCCCTTTCGAGAATGCATCGAGCGCCTCGCAGCGATCCCCGGTCAGCTGGAGGAGAACCTTCTGAGGAAAGCGCCCATCGGCGACTTCAAGGACGAACTCGCGCATTCGAAAACGCTCGGTTTTCTGTTCCGCGTCGAAAATAGCGTAAAGCGCTCCGGTTATTTCGTATCCCATGAGGCGAGCATAGAGCGGATGGGGGGCCCCGCACAGGGCCGAATGGTTCGACCCTCGACCCTATGCGAATATCCGCTGCGCTCCCCTGAAGAGGGGAATCCAAACCCCAGCCGATGCGCCGCCCGCGCGACCCGGGAGACTCCATGGACCTTTGCTTCACCGACGCACAAATCCAGTTCCAAAGCGAAGTTCGCGACTGGATCGGGGCCCATCTCGAACGCCCCTTCACGAGCGAGGTGCGCGACTCAGCCCACGATGCAAACTCCTTGGTGGAGGTCCGCCGGAGCTGGCAAAAAAAACTCAACGATGCGGGCTATCTGGGCATGCGCTGGGCAACCGAGTGGGGTGGACGCGGGGCCACCGAGGTCGAAGAAGCCATCCTGCAAGCCGAGCTCAATCGCGCAGACGCCCCGGTGATTCCCAATTTCCTTGGCGTATCGCTCCTGGGGCCAGCACTGATCCATCATGGCAGCGAAGAGCAGCGGAGACGCTTCATTCCCAAGATGCTGTCCGCCGACGAAATCTGGTGCCAGGGTTTTAGTGAGCCGGGTTCGGGTTCGGATCTCGCCTCCCTACGCACCCGCGCGGAACCCGATGGCGACAATTTTCGCATCACTGGCCAGAAGGTCTGGACCACGTTTGGTCCCTGGGCGGATTGGATTTTCGTCCTCGCGCGCACGGATCCAGAAGACCGGTACGGCGGGATCAGTTTTTTTCTGGTGCCCATCGACCAGGAGGGCGTCGAAATGCGACCCCTCAAGCAAATCACCGGGGAGTCCGAGTTCGGGGAAGTGTTTTTCGACGGTGCCCTGGCCAAACGTGAACACCTCGTGGGCCAAGTCGGCGAGGGATGGCGCATCGCAATGACAGTGCTCGGCTACGAAAGGGGCGCGTCTACTCTGGCCAGCCCCGCCGAATACGAAAGTCAGCTGCGGGGTCTCGTGTCGGCCCTGGAACAACGAGGCACCCTCGAACAACCCTTGGTACGCGAAAAGCTCGGGCGGCTCGTGGTGGAGAACGAAGTCATGCGTGCCAATGGCCTGCGGACCCTGGCCAATATCGCTGCCGGTATCGCGCCTGGACCCGAGTCCTCTATCCAGAAAATTTTCTGGTCCGAATACCACCAGCGGATGACCGATACCGCAGTGGAACTGCTTGGCCCCCAGGGCCAGTTGGAGGCGCGCTCGCCCGAGAGCCGCCCCGAAATCGACTGGGCCTATCAGTACCTGTGGTCCAGGGCCGGCACCATCTACTCGGGCTCGTCGGAGATTCAGCGCAACATCATCGCCAAGCGGGTTCTCCACATGCCCACGGCCCGGTAGGGGAGAACAACCATGCAGTTCGATCTCAACGAAGACCAAGCGCTGCTTCGCAGATCCACCCGCGAATTCCTTGAAAAAGAGGCTCCCCTGGCAGAGACCCGGGTAGTGATGGAAGAAAGCGCAGAGGGCTACGCCAAGAATCTATACGCCCAGTTGGGCGATCTGGGCTACGCCGGACTTCTACTCTCGGAAGAAGAGGGTGGGCTTGGCGCTATCGCGTTTGCCGTCGTCATGGCGGAAATGGGCCGGGTTGCTTTCCCAGGACCTTTTCTCGACTTGACCCTGGCTGTCCAAATGCTGGCGAACTGCCCCGAAGCCTCGGCGCGAGAATGGCAGGACCGCGCCGGAGCGGGAAGCGCCCTGGTCGTAATTGCCCAGGGCGAGGATATCGGCAGCACCGACCCGGCAAGTCCGTCGGTGGTCTTTGAGGACAACCGGGTCAGGGGCAGCAAGGTCTTCGTGCCCTTTGGCGCCCAAGCGGACGCGCTGATCGTTTCAACCGCCCAGGGTCTCGCCCTGGTGCCGCGCCCGGGGGCGGGTTGGAATGCGATGCCCCTCACCACCCTGGACCACGCTCAGCGTTTCGTCCGCCTGAATTTCGACGACGAGGCGATCCGATTGACCGACCCCGAATCCGGTGCAGCGCTGCTTGCCGACGCGCTTCGGCTGGGCGCCTTGGGCGCCTCGGCCCAAATGTTCGGCATCATGGAACGCAGCCTGGAAATCGCCGTGGCCTATACATCCGAGCGCGAGGCCTTCGGCGCCCCGATCGGCTCCTTTCAAGCCCTGCAACATCGCTGTGCCGACATGCTGATCCAGACCGAGAGCACCCGCTCGGCGACATTCCGCGCCGCCTGGGCTGAGGAGACCGGCACCGGCGAAGCCGCCTACCTGAGCTCTGTGGCCAAGGCTTGGGCGGGCCCGGCCGGGCGTTTCGTCTGCGGCCAGACGATTCAATTGCTCGGCGGTGTCGGCTTCACTTGGGAATACGATCCGCACATCTATCTAAAGCGGCTGAAGACCCTCGAGCAATTCCACGGCTCAACGGCTTGGCACATCGAAAATGCCCTGGCGAATGCGCCCTTAATGGAGGCCTAGATCGAGGGAGGGAGCACCGCGAAGGGCTTGCTCGCTTCAGCCTCCCCCAACGCGCGGCAGAAAGTGAACTTCGCTGTCCGGCTCAACGGCTTCGAGCAGCGGGTCATTATAGATTTCGCCGTCGATGGCCACGGCTACCCGGCCCTCGAGTTCTGCCCCGAGGCCGGGGAAACGAGCATCCAGTGCCGCGAGCAGGGCGCGCACATTTCGCCCTTCGACTTCGTGCTCCAATAGACCGCCCGCGCGCGGGGCCAGGGCCTGGGGCAGAACAACCCGCGCCATGGGATCACCTCCTGGGCAATGACGAAGCTGCCGCTTAAGCGGCCGACTCCCCGTCGAGACCCGCCAATACCTTCGGCGGTGAAAGCGGTAGGTCCCGAAACCGAACGCCGGTGGCGGCGTACACCGCGTTCACCACCGCTGGGATCGGCGCCACAATGGGCACCTCGCCCACGCCCCGGACGCCATAGGGATGTTTGGGATTCGGAACTTCGACAATCACCGTATCAATCATCGGAACATCCGAAGCGACGGGAATTCGGTAGTCGAGAAAGCCAGGGTTTTCCAACTTGCCGTCGGAGTCGAAAACGTACTCTTCGTTGAGCGCCCAGCCGATCCCCTGGACAGCCCCACCCTGCATCTGACCCTCGACATAGCTGGGATGAATCGCTCGGCCCGCATCCTGCACCGCCGTGTAACGGATTACTTCCACCCGGCCGGTCTCCGGGTCCACCTCCACGTCACAAATATGTGCGCCAAAACCCATTCCCACGCCCCGGGCGGTCAGCGCCGCTCGCCCCGAAATCGGCCCGCCGGTTCGTCCCGCATTTTGCGCCAATTCAGCGAGGGTCAGGGGGGCTTGATCACTCTCTCCCTTGAGCCGCGCCTCTCCGTCTTCCCACACCACCCGTTCGGCGTCCACTTCCCAGACCACCGCCGCCCTCTCACACAACTGCCGCCGCACATCGGCCGCCGCCTCGATCACGGCCATCCCGGTGGCAAAAGTGACTCGGCTCCCACCGGTCACGTCGGTGTACCCAATGGACTGGGTATCGGCGATCACCACCTCCACGCGTTCGTATTCGATGCCAAATTCTTCTGCGGTCATCAGGGCCAGAGAGGCCCGAGATCCGCCAATGTCGGGATTGCCCGAGAGCACCGTCACCGTTCCGTCGGGGTTCAAGTTCACACCGGCACTGGATTGCAAGCCGGCATTGAACCAAAAGCCCACCGCTACGCCTCGCCCCTGGTGGGGACCCAGAGGCGCCGAATAGTGGGGGTGATCGCGCAGCGCCTCGAGGGTTTCCACGCAACCAACCCGGCGATAGCGCGGACCAAAGGAGGCCAGGGTCCCCTCCTTTGCGGCGTTGCGCAGACGCAGATCCACTGGATCGACCTCGAGCCTTTCGGCCATTTCGTCGATCACCGTCTCCAAAGCAAAGGCAGCCATGGGGGCGCCCGGCGCCCGGTAAGCGGCGCCCTTGGGCTTGTTGACCATTACGTCGTAGCCCGTGCTGCGCACGTGAGGAAACGCATAGGGGGCGAAGATCGTCATGCAGCCTGCCATCACGGAGGAACCGCCAAACGCGCCCCCCTCGTAATGAAGCGTCGCCTCTCCCGCCGTAAAAACACCTTCGCTTGTCGCGCCCAGCTTGAGCTTGATCCGGGTTCCGAGTGTCGGACCACTCGCTCGAAACACCTCCTCCCGGCTCATCACCATCTTGACCGAGCGACCCGATTTCCGGGAGAGCACCACGGCGAGAGGCTCGAGATAAACCGTCGTCTTCCCCCCAAAGCCCCCGCCGATCTCGGCGGGAATGACCTTGACCAGGGAGAGATCAATATCCAGCAACTTCGCCGTATAGTCACGGACCATGAAGTGACCCTGGGAACTGGACCACAGGGTGACCCTTCCATCAGGAGTGGTTTGCGCCAGGCAAGCATGGGGCTCGATATATCCCTGATGGACCGGACGAGTCGTGAACTCGCGCTCGATCACCTCATCCGCCAGATCAAAACCCTCGGCGGGGTCGCCATGACCGAGTTGAACTCTGTTCGCGACATTGGACAGCCCAGCACCCTCAACGCCCTGGGTGACTCGGTCTTCGTGAACCAGCGTCGCGTCCGAGGCGATGGCGCTCGCAATATCAAGGACATGAGGCAGCGGTTCATACTCGACGTCAATGAGTTCCAGAGCTTGGCTAGCAATGGCCGAACTCGTAGCGGCCACCGCGGCGATGGCATGTCCGTGATAGAGAACCCTTCCCCGAGCCATGACGTTGTGCGCGAGATCGTTAAAACCGTCGTGCCCGCCGTTACTCTTTGCCGCCTCGGCGAATAAGTCCGGCAAATCTTCAGCCGTCATCACCGCGTGAACACCGGCAAGCGCTTTGGCCCGCTCGAGGTCGATGGATTGGATCCGCGCATGGGCATGGGGGCTGCGCAATACCTTTCCCCAGAGCATGTCGGGCAACGCGAAATCCGCGCCGTAATTGGCGCGGCCCGTCACTTTGTCGATGCCATCGGGGCGAATGGGTCGGGTTCCTACCCAGCGAAATTTTTTCTCTTCGCTCATCCTGATTCTCCCCGAAGGTCGGCCGCCGCATCCAGTACCGAGCGAATAATTTTGTCGTATCCCGTGCAGCGACAAAGATTTCCTGCCAACCAGAAGCGCACTTCTTTTTCGCTGGGGTCGGGGTTTTTTTCGAGCAGCGACTTGGCGGCCACAAGAAAGCCAGGGGTGCAGACGCCGCATTGGAGCGCCGCCTGCTCGAGGAATCTGCGTTGAAGTGGGTGCAGTACGCCCTCCTGGGCGATGCCCTCGACTGTCTCGACCCGAGCCCCCTCGACTTCCGCAGCCAGCACTAGGCAAGCACACACCAGGCGACCATCCACGGTCACGCTGCAGGCCCCGCAATCGCCGGTTCCGCAGCCCTCTTTGGTTCCCGTCTTCAAGAGCACGTCACGCAGAGCGTCCAGGAGCGTCTGGTCCTCATCGCAAAGAAATTCTCGCGCTTCGCCGTCGATTGTCGCTGTGATATGCCTTTTCATGTCTGAATCATTGACCTGCTCGCTGGGCGGCGATGATCGCCGCGCGCTTTGCCAAAACACCGACGACCCGGACCCGGTAAACAATCGTGCCTCGCATATCGTCGATGGGCCGCGCCGCAGCCCGAGCGGCGGCCTCGAGTTCGGCCAGGGCCGCTTCGTCGAGCCGTCGACCCACCAGCGCCGCAGCCGCTTCGGGAACCGCGAGGGGCGTAGGCGCCACCGCGCCCAAGGCCACCCGACACGCCGTACAGGTACCGTCGGGATCCAGGGTCAGGGCCACTCCAGCACCCACCACCGCGATGTCCATCTCACTTCTGGGAATCAGCCGAAGGTACGCGTCACCCGAGCCAGGCTTCGGCCGGGGGAGACGAAGATGCGCAACGATCTCGTCCCGGGCTAGGCAGGTACGCCCAGGCCCGGTGATGATTTCCTCAACGGCGACCTCCCGTCGGCCCTCGGGGCCCACGAGGCTGCACACGGCCCCCGCGGCGATCAATGCCGGGACACTATCCGCCGCCGGGGAAGCGTTGCAGAGATTCCCTCCGAGACTGGCCCGGCCCTGAATCTGGGTCGAACCGATCAGTTCCATCGCTTCGACCACGCCCGGCCAGCGCGCACGAAGCCCGGCGTGTTCGCCGAGTTCCGCACCACTCACCGCGGCACCAATTTGGTACTCACCCTCGGCCTCGACGATTTCCCGGAGTTCGGGAATCTTTTTCAGGTCGATTACCCGCGCCGGCTTAATTCGCCCCACGCGCATCTGGGCGAGCAAGTCGGTCCCCCCCGCTAGGGGAAATGCGTCCGCACCGCCCTTGGTGAGCAGCGCCACTGCCTCTTCCACCGTGGTGGCCGTTTCGTATTGCATTGCACCTTTCTCCGATACGCCGCACTCGCGCTCTGCCGCGACCGAAGCTCAAGCTCACAAGAATACACAGAATTTCCGGACCCGACCCACGCCTCCCGCTCTCATTCGAGGCGCGGATGATCCCCAAAGCGGAGTCGGCAGCCGTCCCCCCGCGGCGTGGTTTGGCACGTAAGTATCAGCCCTCGCGCCAACTGCTTCGCCGTCAATGCGCGGTTGACCGCCATCTCGACCTCACCCGAATCCAGAGTCGCGACGCATTCGCCGCAGACCCCCGCCACACAGGAGAACGGGGGACACAGACCAGCCCTGTGGACCGCGGAGAAGATCGTCTCGCCTCGGGCAACTTCTACGGTGTGCTCCCGCTGATCGAGTTCGACGGTCACCGTCCAAGGGGTCGACTCCGAGGGCGGATTGAATTCAGATTCCATGAATCAGCGGTCCCGAGCATTAGCATTCATTAGGGGTGGATGGGCTCTCATTTTACCGCTGCGCCCCGAACCCCCGGGCGCGAACCGATTCCGCCGGCTTCGTGGATTTCGAATCTCAGCTCAAATCCAGGGGTGTGGTCCTTGTCCCTCATCGACAAAATAGCGTAAGTAGCGGAATACGCGTTTAAAATTATCCCCAGTGCAATCTCCATCGGTATACTGCACGCCGATTGGGGCTGAGAGCGGGGGCCGAACTCACGGGCCCTGCCAAGTTTGGAGGAGACGCGATGGAAATCATCAGTTCGATGGCGGGGTGGGAGTTCCTTCTGCGGTACACGCACTTTCTTGCGGGTGTCTGCTGGATCGGGGTGCTCTGGTACTTCAATTTCATTCAGACGCCTTTCTTTGGCACCGAGCTCGGTGGCCAGGCCAAGAGTGCCGTCACCCGGGGCCTTGTCCCCAACGCACTCTGGTGGTTTCGCTGGGGCGCAATGTTCACCTTCCTGACCGGTTGGGCGATGGTGATGATGAAACTTCATAGCGGCGTCGCCATGGCGGATCCGTATATGACAAAAATTCTCACAGGCGGGCTAATGGGCACGTTCATGTGGGCCAATGTCTGGTTCGTCATCTGGCCCGCGCAGCAAGTTGTGATCGCCAATGCCGAGAATGTCGCCGGGGGAGGCGAGCCCAACCCCGAAGCCGCCGGCCGCGCCGGCCGGGCGGGCATGGCGTCTCGCACCAATACCCTGCTGTCCATTCCCATGCTTTTCTTCATGGGAAGCGCCAGCCATCTGCCCAGTTTCCTGACCGGAAACAACGATCTCGTTTATTGGCTGGTCGCGGGTGCGATCATCCTCTTCGTCGAGGCTCAGGCACTGATTGGCCCGGGGACCGCAACCCAGAAACCGCTGACCACGGTCTCCGGAACAATCCACGCAGGGCTAGCCCTCACCGTGCTTCTCTACGTGGTCGGCGTCCTGATCAACTGAGATCGCCTCCGGGCGAAGACCCGGGCAGCACGGAATCACAAGCGGGATGGTGGCCCCAGGGTCATCATTCCGCTTTTCGTTTGGCTCACTCCCGCGTGGGCTAATTCGGCTTCAGCGGCGAGAGATAGGCGGCCAGAGAGCCGATTTCGTCCTTCAAGTAGGGGAGCGCCATCATGACCCGGCTGTCGCGCTTGGGCGTGTACCCTTCGGGGTAGCTATTTCTGAGCAAACGGGCCTCGAGCAGTGCCCGAGACGAACCGGCGACTTCTGGACCCAAGGTACCGGGCAGCCCCGGGTCCGGGTTGTGGCAGGCGCTGCAATTGCTCACGTACACCGAGCGGCCCCGGGCGATCAGCTTTGCCTGGGCGGGATCCACGTCATCCTGCGGAGAACCCGCGGCCGAATTCACGGATTGAGCCAATCCGCCCGGGGAGGCTGAATCGGGCCGGGTGCCCTCCTGAGCCGCTTCGGAACACCCGAGACTCATGACCAGCGCCAATACCGCGAGCGTTACCTTCTCGCCCCTGCACAACAAGCAGAACATCCTCCCAGTCGGCGATTTTACCCTAAATTGGAAATGTCGCACCGCGCGGCCCCGAGGAGAAGCCGGGGCGGTCGGTTTCGCGTACCCCCAGACCGGCCGAACATCTATACTGGGCATGCGCTCATCTCATCGCGGCGGAGGACAGTCGAACCGATGAAGCAATTCATGGAAGCCCAGGAACTGGCGAGGGATCGCCGATTCAAACGAACCAAGAGCCAAAACACCCTGCTTCGGTCCCTGCCCGACGACGTGGAAGAAATTGTCCGCATCTTCGAGTCCATTGCCGAAAAGATTCGGGAGCGGGTCGCGGAAACCTCCCTTGAGGCGGTCTACGACGACCTGGGTCCGGGCTTCCAGTTTCTAACAGCTTCCGGGGGCCGCCAGTCCAAAAACGAACGCACCCCGCTGCAACTGCGCCTTCAACTCCACGGAATTTTCGTCGGCGAAATCCAAGCCCTGGAGGCCGCCGGGCGAACCCTCTGGGATTTTCCCGATTCACCCTGGGCTTTCACCAAGGATATGGCCAGGCAATGCTGGGACGAAGCGCGCCACGTCCAAGCCTATGAAAAATTGATTCAGCACGCTGGCGGCGAAGTGGGCGAGTTTCCCGAGACCACTTTTCTGTTCGAAGCATCCTGCCACACCGATCCGGCTCTTCGCCTGACCGGCGTCAATCGTTGCCTCGAGGGGCTGGCGTGCGATGCCTTTCGCTCGCTCATTGACTACGGGAAGAACGTGGGAGACGAGATCATCGCCCAGGCGGTGGACTTCGTGCTGGCCGATGAACTGACCCATGTCCGTTTCGGGAGTGAGTGGGTCAAGGAATTCACTCGGGATGACCCGGAACGGGCGAAGCGGGCCCGGGAGTTCCAGCGCGAGACCGAACGGGCCTTTTCCTTCGGTTCCCAACGCGAACTGGCCCGGGAAGAACGAAGAGAAGCGGGCTTCAGCGAAGAAGAAATGGATGAAATCGAAGCCCTCTCCTCCGACGCCCCCAAACGGGAAACCCTTGTCCGTGCGGCCGAGATCCTGCGGGACCGTCACCGTGCGCGCAAAAAGGGTGAGGCCGTGGCCCCCCTCTAGCTCGGCCTTCCCCAGGACCCGCTAGTCGAGTCTGCGGGATTACGAGGGAGGCGCAGCCAAGCGATACCGGCGCAGCCTGAGCACAAGGCGCCTCACGGTTCGCTCGAGCCAGGGCAACCGCCTGCGCTCAAGAGGCCGACCGGGCTTGTGGACTTCGGTCCAGTCTCCTGCCACTCGGTGCTCTTCCCCCTCGGGAAGGAGCAATCGATAGGAGCGGTCCGGATCCAGCACATTTCCGACGTCGGTAATCCGAACCGGCATGCTGGACCGATATTCTTCCGCAATCGCCGCTAAACGCTCCGAGGCTTCGAACAACCCGGGGCGACTCTCGCGGATTTCCAGGCGCACCACGGGTCCTTGGGCGACAACATCGAGCACCGCCCCCAGACGATCGGGGCGGTCCGGTTCAGCCAGCCCCCCCGAGAGCCAGAGACAGCGATACGCCCGGCAGATTTTCGGCCGGCTCGGGTGAATCGAGCAACCCTTCGCGCCCACGTCCTGGTGGATGCAGGGAACACCGCCAAGCTTGGCCAATTCATCGACACGCAGCACCTGGCAGCAGAGAGAGCAGTCTCCACAGTTTCGAACTCCCTGATCAGCGTCGACCTGATTCATCCGGACCCCGTAGAACCACAGCGGTTAGGGGAACAAAGGCAAGCCGCGAAGCCCGGCCTCGGGCATCCCCCAAACCGACTCGACCCAGGGGCTGCCTTGAGTAATCGAGCCCCTATAGGGGTTTCCCATTGGATGGTGGGGGCCCCCCAACAAAAATCCGACGCCTTCGGTTCCGTCGGCACGTTACAGATTTATAAGATTGTTTTCATTGAGGAATTCAGCCTCTCCGGCCCAAGGAAATCGGCCTTCATATTCCCTTTAACTGCATTTGTAAGAATGTGCATCAGTTCGGTGCTTTCGCGGCAAGTAGCGAAGCAACCAATCGTTCTATCAGAATTTTTTTGAAAAAAACCGGGCCCCCCGGAGGGGGCCCTGAATCCTGAGAACACATTGAGGAGGTTTGCAGATACCACGCCGATAAAACGCAAAGGGAGCCCTAACCATATGAGTCGAGGGGCTCTTTTTCGGTCCCTAGGGGAACCAACGCAAGACAAACGTAGGTAGGAAGCGCTTTAGGAAAAATGGGTTTACGTCATTCAACGAAACCATCAATCTCAAGAAATTGGTCAATGGCTCGACGAATTGTTTTGATTATTAGGGGGGGTAAGAGTTATGAGTATTTCGAGCAACACAAGAGCGATCAAGAAAAAAGCCACGGGGAAGGGAGAGGGGGGGCTCTCCTCTTCACTACTGGGGCTAAATGTTGGGCTTGAAATCCAAGGCTTGGACCTGTCCGATACATTGGACCCAGCAACAGTCGACGAAATCCAGAATCTCCTTCTTGAGAGGCAATTTCTCACTTTTCCGAACCAGGCTTTAACGCCTGCTCGGGTCTTGGAAATCGCCAAGCGATTCGGCCATCCCGAGGTGAATCCAATTCAGGTCGGCATGGCGCATCATCCCGAGATCATTCGAATGGCCAAGAGGGCATCGGAACCCGACCCCTTACTCTCTGACGCGCGGACCAACGGAAGTTTCTACGCACGGCCCAGTAAATTTGTCTTCGCCTACTGCGATGACCCCTCGGTGAACTCCGACATCATCTGTAGCTCCATGACCGAAGCCTGGAACGGGCTTTCAAAGCCGATTCAGGATTTCCTGGAGCCCCTCACTGCGCTGCACTCCGCGGCCTCGGTTTATGCCCCCACTCAGGAGAACACCGACCTTTACGTCGGGCGGGCCTCCTCCCAACTCGAATACTCGGACGCGGTCTACCAGACGTCGGAGCACCCGATCGTGCATACCCATCCCGACACCGGCCTGAGAAGTCTCTTCATCAACCCAGCCTACACCCAGTGTATCAACGAGGTCGCCAAGAAAGAGAGCCGCGCCATTCTGGATTTCCTCTGGCAACACTGTGCGAGGCCGGAATTTGGATGCCGCATCGTCTCCTACCCGAAAACCTTATCGATTTGGGACAACCGGGTGACCACGACCATGCTGACCGAGCACGCAAATACGAAAGCTCGCCTGCTCTACATGGTCTCCACAAGGAACGAAGAAGCGATCAATCCTTCGCCGATTTGGCCGACCCCATCCCAAGTTTTCGCCTGATCGGCGAACACAGCCAAAGTGCTGACTCGTCTTGCTGAGCCCGCCGCTAAAACCAGTCCCAGCCGAGCAGGTGACGACCCGGGCAACGACTACGACGACTACGCGGATGCCTGTCGCGATGCCGCCTGTGCGAGCAGGCTCAGATAGCCTCGGGCGATCAGTGCATCGCCAAGCGCACCTCTTTCCCGGAGAAGAGCATGCATCCGCGGAAGATTATAATGGGGCACACGCATCAGAAGGTGATGCTCCAAATGGAAGTTGACCCGGTTCGGCGCAATGAAGATACGCTCCCACCAAGAGGCCAGGGTTGTCCGCGTATTGCCGAATTCGCTCTCCAAGTGGGTCGGCATCGAGTGCTCCGCAATCGCGCGGATCCGCATCGCGAGGCTATAGCTCGTGAGCCAGGCCACGACCCAGAGCAAGTACAAGAGAGGTTCTCCCGCCGCCAGAAGTACACCGAACAGAACTGCGTTGGTCACCGCCACACCCTTGAGTCGGCGAAGCCCGCCTCCGTCCGTTCGACGCACCCTGCCTTGACTTCTTTCGAGATCCCGCCGCCAGGTCGCTACGGCGCGCTTCCAGCCTGTCTGGCCGGAAAGGTCGCGCCAGATCTTTCGCCGCAAGCTGCTCGATGCGATAGGAAATGGGCTCGCCAGAGAGCGATCCGGATCTTTTTCCGTCCATGTATGCGCATGATGGCGCAGGTGATAGGGGCGGTAGGGGTCGAGGTCGCCCCAAATCGGGTAAGCGGCCAGCCAGTTCCCCAAGAAATCATTCACCTTCGGATCACGGAAGAACGCATAGTGGCCGGCATCGTGCATGAAAACCGCGAGCCCGAGTTGACGCCCACCAATCAGAAAGATCGCCAGTAGGATCGAGAACGGGTTTGTCCAAAGCGCAACCAGCGCGAATGCGGAGAAGATGATCCCCCAGTTCAGAGCCAAGGAAAAATAACTGCGCCCATCACGCATAGTCTGAAGCTCTCGGATTTCGTCTCCTCCGAGAACCGTTCTCCAATCCGGCACTTCATGGGTTGAAGCCGTGGTCGTTGTCATGTTCGTCTCCTCGCTAAAAGACTAATCGCGGCGTCCATTGCCCGGCGCCTCAACTCAATCACGCAATCATGAAATCATCCGGGGTAGGGCGCCTGCCACGGAAATCATCTGGTCGGCTCCCTTCATCACCCGTAGATCGGCAGGGGTCCGGCGGTGCAGGACGCCGTGCCTCCCTAGAAATTCGGCCCAGCAACTTCGTCCGAAAACATCGTAGTCGCGCATTTGCGCCGCCAGTGCATCCCGCCCAGCGGTCGGCGCGATCGCATCCGGGAGCAGTGGGTCAAGAACCAGTTGGCGAATCACTCGCCCCCCGAGCCTGAACGTTTCCACCATGGCCTCACGAGCAGGCGCGGCCTCGAGAGCCACGCGGCTCTCGGAGAGCATCTGGGCGGCCTCGCCATAGGCGTCTCCCAAGGCGACTTCGTCCCACAGCGCCAGCGCCCGGGCTTCCGCCGACGAGTCAAGGCCAGACAACTCGAAAACCGAGGCTGTGTCTTCAAGGCCAAGATCGCCGAGTTGGGCTCGGAGTTCGCCGACTCCGCCCGCCAAATTGTCTGGACGAAGAAAGAGAGCCGGCTCAAACTCGCGGAAGCCGAGAAACACCAGGGACTGGTCGCCGAGCCGACGCGCCTGCCCCCTTCCCTTCCCCCGGCGTCGATAGACACCGATCCAGCCGCCTCTCCACTCGACCGTCTGCGCTTCGAGGCGCCGCCAATTCCGGATCGTGCGAACGACCGGAGCGGCCGCGACGCCCAGCCGGTAACGCCCCCGCTCGTCGCGCTCGACGCGTTTCTCGGCGAGCAAACGCGCCAGTGCCACGCGCACAGCCGACGACGCCATCCCGAAACAGTCTCCGGCCTCAACGAGTGCCCGGACAGGCATGGAGTGCCCTCCGCTGACGGGCAGGGTCGACAAGAGATCCAGGATCAGGCTCTTGGGTGTAATATCCACTCTCAAATATTACTAAACTATGACCATTTTGTCAATTTGTGTAATATTTAAGCTTCCATGGACGTGGGGTGATTGTCGCGTCTCGATGCCCCCGATCGGCCAGCGCGGTTGCCCCGCTTAGGACCGCCGGGCGTGCTGACGCGTGGCTCCCCGTGCTCCCGTCGCAATCAGGCCAAGGATCAGCACGACTACAGCCCCGGGGCTGCTCATGGGGACAGCGACCCCGCAGCCGGGAATAGGCGAACTCGAGCAGCCGGTGATCGCGTCACAGGCTTCGGCAGTGCACGGATCTCCATCATCGCAGACCGCTGGATCGGCGAAGTGGACCAGGAGATCATTCGCCTCGTCGCAGCTGTCGTCGGTACACGCCACCCCGTCGTCCACGGGAACCGGCGTTCCCGCCTCGCAGCCCAGGGCTACATCACAACTCTCGGATCCATTGCAGAACAAGCCGTCGTCGCAGAGGCTCGCGTTCGCGCTGTTCACCACCTCGTCTCCCACCTCGTCGCAGCTGTCGTCGGTACACGCCACCCCGTCGTCCACGGAAACCGGTGTCCCCGCCTCGCAGCCCAGGGCTACATCACAACTCTCGGATCCATTGCAGAACAAGCCGTCGTCGCAGTTGACGGGGGTCGACTGACTGCACTGACCCACTGCATCGCATTGATCCGACGCCGTGCACGCATCCGCGTCGTCGCAAAGGCTTCCCGCCGGCTCGAATGTGCAGAGGGTGGAGCAGCAGTCCCCGGCCAAAATATTTCCGTCATCGCATTCCTCACCCGTGCCCACAACGCCATCTCCGCATTCGGGAAAGGCGCTCGAAACGTCCGCTCTGGGAAAGCTCAGGCCATTATCGGGGTTGGCGACGAGGGGCGCGTCGACCGTCATCAAGGCCAGTAAATCCGCCGGCTCTCGGGAGGGGTCCTGCTCCAACAGCAAGGCCGCGAGCCCACTCACGTAGGGTGCCGCCGCCGAAGTTCCGCTGAAGTTCACCACTCCGCCTCCAAGATCCGAAGTGCGCGTTCGCCAGTCCGGAGCCAGAATATCCAGATCGGCGCTGCTGTTGGAATGACAAACGAACTGATCCGCAGCCGTGGTGCTGTCAACGCAGAGAGCCGGACTGCAACCGGTGGCGCTGCACCAGGAAATTGAACCGACGTTGGCGTCGTAGACCCCCCCCACAGAGATTGCCGCTGGCGCACAGGCCGGGAATGAAACGCCTCCGTCGTATCCATCATTTCCCGAAGCCACGACTACCGCGATACCCGCGTCCACAAGATCGTTGATCGCGTTGGTCGTGACCGACCCGGTGCAGGGAAATGTGAGGGGGTTCGCGTATTCGTCGCCGTCCCCCAGGCTCAGGTTAGCAACGCGCACGTTGTTGACCGCATGATTGGTAATCAACCAGTCGAGCGCGCTATCCAGGTCGGCGAAACTACCGCCTCCGGAGTCATCCAGAACCTTGATAGCGACGATCCCTGTATCCGGGGCGACTCCAGAAGCAGAAACCACTCCGCCCGACGTGAGAATGCCGCTGACGCTCGTGCCATGGCCATGGCCATCTTCTGCGGCCCCCGTGCCACTCATCGTCTCGGCGCCATTAGGACAACAGCCGATCACGGGACCGGCACCTCCGCTGCACCAACACCGCTCCTCAACGATATCGTCGAGAAGGTCGGGATGATCGGTATCAATGCCCGAGTCAAAAACAGCCACGCTCACTCCGGAGCCGGTAAATCCAGCGGCAGCCGCGTGATCTGCACCGACCAATGGGACGCCTTCAGCGAGGGTCGCCCGTATCTCTCGATCAATGTAGATCGAGGAAACCCAAGGCTGTGCGGCCAGAGCCTTCAGAGTCCCTGCCCCTGCCCGGCCCGAAAATCCTGAGAGGTTTTCGTAACGACGCAGAACCTCGAGATCACCCCCGGTCACCCCATCGATGACTGCCTGCTGACGAACCCGCACTCTCTCTCGCCTGGAAGCTGGTGCCATGCCCATGAAGCCCTCGCCCGAATCAATCGTGAGCGAGAATCGGACCGTCTCGGACGGGGCCATGGAGACGACACGCGCCCTCAAATCGAGCTTAAATTTTTGATCGATTTCCGTCGTCTGCCCCCTGGCCACGAGGGGGCAAGCGATCAAGAGGAGACAGACCACTCGGAGCAGAAACCGGGGGGCGCGCCGCGCACGAAGCCTACCGATTTTGGTAATCCACCCGAGAGTCCTGCAATCCATCGCCCTGCATTGTCTCATGTGACCTATTGTTAAACCAGCAAAAACTGCTGGGACCTGCAGTCGATGGCCGAAAGAGCAAGTCCGGTCACTACAGAACCGCGCGAAAGGCACTCGAGGGGGCCTGGCGCTGTCCGGGGAATTATCTCGAAACAGGTGACCCCATCCTCCCATCCGAAAAATCCCCTCCTATTTTACCCTCCGAAATAAAGAGACGAGGAATTCGGCCAGAATTTTCGCCCAGAACTTTCGCCCAGAACTTTCGCCCAGAACTTTGAAGAAGCGGTTCGTGCCCAGAAAGAAAGGCGAAGCCCGCACTTCGAGGACTGAGAGAGTCACCCTGAAATGCCCGAATACTTTTCTTACGCCGAACAGACTGCCCATTATTTCAGCCGCCCCCATGCAGCCCTCCCAACGGGACCCATTCCCGGCGCGGGTGCATGGAAAGTCACGGATTTTGTTTCCGAAGACGCCTGGCGGTTTCGACTCTCCCCCCGTCACATAGACGAATTGGAAGCAGCCGTCGCTATCGCCAGGCGCACGGGAAAGCCTTCGACTGATCTGACGGTCAATGATTTCCCCCTGCCCACCCTAGCCAGGGAGATCGCGCGATGGCGCGAAGAAATTGACAATGCTCGGGGTTTCCAGGTGGTCTCGGGCTTCCCGATACAAAATTGGAGCCGCGAGGAGACAGAGATCTTCTTCTGGTGTCTCGGGCTGCATATGGGACGACCCGGTGCCCAGAACCCCGAAGGAGATCTTCTCGGCGAAGTCCGCGATACCGGCCAGCAGGAATCCAACCCTTATGTTCGGCTCTACCGAACCCGCAGTGAGATTGCTTTTCACTGCGACGCCGCCGACGTCGTGGGCCTGCTCTGCATTCGGAGCGCCAAAGAAGGTGGGGTGAGCCGGATCGCCAGTTCGGTAACGATCTACAATGCGGTCCGCGCCCGAAGACCCGACCTGGCCGATCGACTCTTTGAACCCTTCGCACTCGATATACGCGAGGCCAGCCGAGATGGTGCCTTGCGCCATATTGCCATTCCGCCTTGCCGATTTTCGGGCCAGCGACTTCAGACCTTTTATCACAGCGATTATTTCCGATCGGCCCAGCGCCACTCGGATGTGCCCCCCTTTAGTCAGGACGAACAGACCCTGCTGGATCTCTACGAGGAAATTGCCAGCGATCCCGAGGTTCGTCTCGAGATGCCCCTAGAGCCCGGAGACATCCAGTGGCTTTCCAACCACTCGATTGTCCATGCCCGAACCGGGTACGAGGATCACTCGGGCGAGGGCGAGAATCGGGAACTCCTGCGGCTCTGGCTTTCCCTGGAACGCTGACCCACTCAGACAATCGGCTTGGGCTCGTTCGCCCATTCAGCGAACCCAGCAAGGGATCAGGGCGCCGTCCAAGAAACCTCTTGGCTCTCGTGGTAGCCGTAACGAACCGAACGAGCCGTGATTGAGCTTCCTGAGGTCAAAAGGAAAGGGGTGGTGTAGAGCCGCTCCCGGCCGTCCCCCACTCGATACGCAACCGAAGTATGCGGGTCTACCGGGCGGAGGGTCAGCCAGCCTCCTTTTGACTCGATCAACGGAGGCGCGGTACGGGGTTGCTCTCCGCCCGGCCACATACGCTCAACCATGGCCGCCTCGGTTTCTTCACTCCAATCCGGGACCCGCTCACGAAAGCCTTCGTATGCCTGGCGTAGACGATCCAGTTCAGCCGCGTATTCCTGTTCTCCCACCAGGTTATGCAACTCGAAAGGGTCACTGGGAAGGTGGTAGAGACGCTCGCTCCCAGTGGGCTCAAACCAGGTGCGTTGCTCGGCATTCAGTTCCCCCGATTCAAGTAGCTCCCACAATTCGATCATCATTTCAAGGTTGTCACGAAAAGCAAGTCGATGACCCGTTGCTTTCTCCGGGTACCAGCTACGAATGTACTTGTACTCGCGATCACGAACCGCTCGTTCCCGATCTGAGAATTTATCGATACGGTCCCGAGAGGCAAAAACGTATTTACGAATTTCCGTTTTCGGGCCCGAAAATTTTCGGCCCTGCATATAGCGAGCAGGGGGCTGGCCCCCCCAAGCAAGAATCGTCGGAGCCAAGTCAACGAAGCTGACCAGACGCGAGTCAATCGCACCCGCCGGAGACCCCTCGGGCCTCCACCGATCCGGCCATCGGACAATCATGGGAACGCGTAGACCTGAATCATAAAGTTCGCGTTTCGCCCGAGGCAAACCATCCCCATGATCCGTCGTCCAAATCACGATGGTCGAATCCGAAAGCCCGGACTCCTCGAGGGCGTCAAGAATTGCCCCCACCTCCCTGTCCATTTGATAAATGTTGTTGTAGTGCCGGGCGATGTCTGCACGTGCGAGGGGGGTGTCCGCGTAGTAGGGTGGGATCTTTACATCAGCCGACCGAACAGGACTTTCAGCTTCGGGTATCCCAAGCAGCCATGCCCGGCCGAATTGCACGACCAAATGCATCAAACTATTGGGCCACCCGTTTCCAAGAGGGGTAAAAATTCCGGTTTCGTGGGTGACTTGGAAATTAATCAAGGCGAAAAAAGGCTGCTCCAGTTCGGCACTTGCCAACCAATCCGGATCGCTGCCCTCGGCGCTCCATAGGGTCGTGGGCCCACTGCCCGAGAACGTGCCACTGAACTGATAGTCGAGTTTAGAGTCAGTTACCGTGTAATAACCCGCCCGGCGAAGCAGCTCGGGGAAGGCTTTGACCTCGGGCGGCGGTACTGCTCGGTACGAACCTTCGGGGCGAGTGGAAGAACGCATATGCTGGCCACCCATGGAGATGGCATGCATGCCGGTCAAAAGTGATGCACGGCTCGGAGCACAGACCCCCGCGGTCGTGAACGTCTGGGTGTAACGCGTCCCCTCGCGCGCTAGCCGATCGAGGTTCGGGGTTCGGGCAACCAAGTCACCAAACGCCCCAACCCGGCTACTCATGTCTTCGGCCACGAGGAGAAGGATGTTGGGACGCACTGCGGGTGCCGAGGACACGGTGTTCTCGGCCAGGCAGGGAAAACAAGCGCCCAGAAATAGGGCCAAAAGCAAAGATGGGAACAAAAGAACTATTCCCTTGGACCGACTTGCTCGCATTTCAGCCTTTTACCTCCCCAGGCCGATGAGGATTCCACTGTATCACGCCCTACCAATCCGGGGTGGGGGCATAGCAATGGTCGCTCGAAGCGTTCCACGCCGAGCCGGGGTTGTCCTATGGTTTGCTCCATGACGAACGAAAGACATCAGGACAGCTTGGCCCGCTGGGCGAAGGACGGGAAGACAGGAACTCCTCCGGTCCATGCGGCGACCGTTATCCCCATTCGCGACAGTGACGCAGGCATCGAAGTTCTGATGCTGCGACGCAACTCGAAAATCGCGTTCGGAGGCATGTGGGTTTTTCCGGGTGGCAGGGTCGATCCCGAAGACGGTTCCACATCGAGCGAGGAAGCCGAACAAGCCACAGCGCGTCGTGCTGCCGTTCGAGAAGCTCAAGAGGAAGCCGGCCTTGAGCTCCCTCTCGACACGCTCATTGCCTACTCGCACTGGACGCCCCCGCCAATTACGCCGAGGCGGTTCCTGACCTGGTTTTTCCTGGCGCCGGCGCCCCAAGGCGAAATCGTGATCGACGGTGGCGAGATTCACGAGCACGCATGGTTAAGGCCCGAAGATGCCCTGGCCAAAAGAGATGCGGGCGAAATCGAGATCGCGCCGCCAACATGGGTCACCTTGAATGAGCTGTCCGGGCACGCGACGATTGCCCAAGCCCTTGAAAGTACGCGGGGTCGCGAACCCGAGCGCTTCGAAACTCGGATCGCCATGGAGCCCGACGGTCCGACTGCGATCTGGCATGGCGACTCCGGCTGGCCCCAAGGCGATGCAAACCTGCCTGGACCTCGACACCGCCTGAGAATGCACGGAACCCAATGGACTTACGAACGAGGCACTGGCGCCGATTAACCGGAGCCGACTCGCAATCATCTAACAGGCCCGCGCAGAGAGCCGATTCAAGCTGCCAGTGACTCAAAATTTCGACAAAGCACGAATCACGGAACTGGTATCTCGCCTGAGCCGAACCTTCGGTTCCCTTGCGGGCTGGTCATTCGATCACCGCTGGTGGGTGGTCTTATTTTCCATTGCCTTCGTGACCGGCAGCCTCGCCCTGGCCTCCAACGTGAGAATCGACAGTAGCTTCGCGTCCTTCTTCGACCCGATGGATGCCACCTATCGCTCTTACGAGAACTTTCGAGAGGATTTCGGATCAGACGAAATTTCCTACATCCTCTACGAAGCTCCCGAAGCCGAGTTCGGTCCCTGGAACCTTGAGATCATGCGGAAGATTGTTGATCTCACCGAAATTCTCGAGGACGAAGTTCCCTTCGCCTACGAAGTTCTCAGTATCGCGAATGCCGAGTTGATGGTCGGAAACGAGGATGGGGTCGAGATTCGGCAACTCCGAGACGTCTTTCCAGAGAGCCAGGAAGGGCTCCTTCAACTTCGATCCAGCTACCTCGACAAGCCTATGATGGTGGGTGGAATCTTGAGCGCCGATGCTCGGTTTGGCGCCATCGTAATCGAAATGGATCTCTCCAGTACCGATCCCCTCGAAGATATCCGCCTCGACCCCGAGGGCGGCGACGGTCTCGGGAATCTCTACCCTCAAGCCACTTCGCGATCCATCACCGAAATACTGGCTCGGCCCGAGTACTCCGATATCCAGTTCTATCATTCGGGCGATGTCCCATTGAACGCCTTCTACAACGAGGTCGTGGGGGAAGAAAGCGCCTTCCTCAATGGTGTCACGGTACTCGTCATCGCCGCGATCCTTTTGTTCTTCTTTCGCTCCATCCCAGGTGCCCTCGCTCCAGTCCTGGTGGTGCAGATGAGCGTAATTTCAACGGTGGCCTTCATCTTTCTGGTCGGCTGGCAGATAGACCTAAGCTTCGGCAGTGTGCCGACACTGCTCACGGCGATCGGTGTTGCACACTCGGTTCATATCCTTTCGGAATTTCGCCGAAGCTTTCTTCGGCTGGGCGACCGGCGCGAAGCCCTGGTTCAAACCCTGTATCTGGTGGGCGTCCCTTGCCTCTTGACCAGCCTGACCACCGCCATGGGGTTCATCGCCATGAGCACTGTTCCCATCGTGAGCATCGCCCACATGGGGGTCTACAGCGCGTTCAGCTGCCTGATTTCTTTCTTGCTTTCGATCATTGTTCTCTCAGCCCTGCTTTCGTTCGGCCGCCGCACACACCTCACACACACCGTACAAACCACACGATCCACAATGTCCACACGATCCACACACAAGAGCACATCCCCGAAGAGCACATCCCCGACCGGCACAACTCCGACCGGCCAATTCGCTGTCGAAGAGTTGTCCGATCGATTTTTGCGATCGGTTCATGACTTTGTCGTCCGAGCGCGGCGGTCGATTCTGATCACATCCCTCGTCATTTTCTTGGCCTCAGGGATTGGAATCACCCAGCTTGTCGCCGAGTCGAACTGGTTCAACGATTTCTCCGACTCAGTTCCTGTCAAGGCCGATACGATCCGAATCGATGAAACGATGGGGGGACTCAGCAATCTGATTCTTCTTTTCGATGGCGGCGAACCCGGTTCGATCATAGAACCCGCTGCCCTGCGCGAAATCGACCGGATCCAAACCTGGGCAAACCATGAGGATCTCGTCCGAAAATCGTATTCGATCACCGACATCATCAAGGACCTCAATCAAACCTTTCATGCCAATGACCCCGACTACTACACGATTCCAGAGAGCCGGGAGCTCATTGCCCAATACTTGATTCTCTACGAAAGTGCAGGTGGCGATGAGGCCTACGAGCTGGTCTCTTCCGACTACCAGCGCGCTCAACTTGAGTTGCGTCTCGGTATGAGCAGCACCGCCGAGGTTGTCCTTCTCAAAGACCGGATCGAAAATGAACTCGCCCTCCATCCCCTGACCGAATCGGCGCTGGAGGTAACGGGAGTCGCCGCGCTGTGGCTGAAGCTCGTCGGTCTCATCGTCACCAGCCAGGCCCAGGGTTTCCTGGTCGCTTTCTTCACCATCGCAGCTTTTATGTGTGGGCTCCTCGGCTCAGTCAAAACCGGGCTGATCTGTATGGTGCCGAATTTGATTCCCGTTTTTCTCACTTTGGGTGTCATGGGCTGGATGGAAATACCCCTGGACTACTCGAAAGTAACTATCGCCGCGGTCGCCATGGGAATCGCGGTAGACGACACGATTCATCTGGTACTTCGTTTCCGGCATGAGTTCAGTTTGTGCGGCCAGTATTCAAAAGCACTCCGCGCCGCGCTCATCGACGTGGGGCGCGCGCTTGTCATCACATCAATTTCCCTGATCGCGGGATTCCAGGTGCTTCAGCTCTCCGTAATGGACAGCAGTGCCACCCAGGGAATTCTTCTCTCGACTACGATTCTGGCTGCACTTATCGCGGACTTCCTGCTGATGCCTGCACTCATTCTCACGTTTAAGCCCTTCGGGCCCGAGCGAGCGGCGGCCGAGGGATGAACAAGGGCGGCGGCGCCCCTTGCGACCCACACTCCCCATGGTTCCCATTCGGCCGTGGCGGGTCCGGAATAGCTATGTAAAAGTATTCGCCTTGTCCGAACGACCACACATCCAGAGAGGATTTAGGAAATGACTGCCTCCGGTTCGATTCAGCTCCAGGATCCAGGACTGTTGCGTCACCAGTGCTACGTGAACGGCCAGTGGATCGATTCCCCCGATCAAAAGGTCATCGAGGTCGACAACCCCGCGACGGGTGAGATCGTCGGTACTGTTCCCGCACTTGGCACCGAGGATACCCGCCTGGCCATCGAAGCCGCGGACGCTGCCTGGCCTGCCTGGCGGGCTCGGACCGGAAAGGATCGGGCCGGGCTTCTGCGAGCTTGGTTCGAATTGATGCTCCAGCACAAAGACGACCTTGCCCTGCTGATGACCACCGAACAGGGAAAACCTCTCGCTGAGTCCGTTGGCGAGATTGCCTACGCGGCGTCTTTTATCGAGTGGTTCGCCGAGGAGGCTAAGCGGGTTTACGGCGACGTCATCGGCGACCCGACTCCGGGAAGTCGGATCCTCGTCTACAAACAGCCGATCGGTGTAGTGGCCTCCATTACGCCTTGGAATTTTCCCGCCGCCATGATTACCCGGAAGTGTGCTCCCGCACTGGCGGCGGGCTGCCCCGTGGTAATCCGCCCGGCATCCCAGACACCTTTTTCGGCCCTCGCCCTGGCGGAACTCGCCGATCGCGCGGGCATTCCTCCCGGAGTCGTCAATGTAATTACTGGACCCTCCCGTGATATGGGCGCCGAGCTCACGAGTAATCCCATCGTGAGAAAGCTCAGCTTCACGGGCTCCACCGAAGTCGGAAAACTGCTGATGGAGCAGTGTGCGGGTACCGTCAAGAAAGTTTCTCTCGAACTGGGTGGCAACGCACCGTTCATCGTCTTTGACGACGCGGACCTCGATCGTGCCATTGAGGGCGCCATCGCCTCCAAATTTCGAAACGCGGGTCAAACCTGTGTCTGCGCCAATCGTTTCCTGGTCCAAGAGGGAATCTACGATGCTTTTTCCGAGCGCTTTGCCAAGGCTGTTTCCGAGTTGAAAGTAGCCGACGGCATGGACCCGGGCTCTCAGCAGGGGCCAATGATCGACTCCGCAGCGGTTGAAAAAGTCAAGGAACACGTGGCCGACGCAATTGCCAAGGGAGCCAAGCTCTTGACCGGAGGCGGGGCTCATGAACTGGGGCGCAGTTTTTTTCAGCCCACAGTGCTCGCAGAGGCACGGCCCGACATGCTGGTTTCGCGCGAAGAAATCTTTGGACCCGTTGCACCCCTGTTTCGGTTTCGGGACGAGGAAGAGGCGATTGCCATAGCCAATGACACCGAGTTCGGACTAGCCGCCTACTTTTACACCCAGGATAACGCGAGGGTCTGGAGAGTTTCCGAAGCACTCGAATACGGAATCGTAGGCGTCAATTGCGGGGTGGTCTCGACAGAGGTCGGACCATTTGGCGGCGTGAAGGAGTCCGGGATCGGGCGCGAGGGCTCCAAGTACGGCATGGACGACTTCATGGAACTCAAGTACGTGCGCATCGGCGGGATCGGCTAGGCCCCCTTCACTGACCCCGAGTACCGTCGGCGGCTTTCTCCTGCGGCGCATGCAGGCGCAGGAGTCCGTCCAGATTCGACTCACTGGGTGGAGATGCTTGGCCCACACCCAGCACCCGCTTCAGGTCCTCAAGAATCAAGTAACCGCACGGAACCAGGAAAAGCGAAATAACCGTGGCGAAGATGACTCCGAATGCCAAGGACACGCCCATGGGAATCACGAACTGCGCCCCCATGCTCTTCTCGAAAAGCAGAGGCCCAAGCCCGGCAAAGGTGGTCAGGGAAGTCAGGACAATGGGCCGGAAACGTGAAGCTCCGGCTTCGCAGACAGCCTGCTCTATACCACTTCCGCCCTTTCTCCTCCGATTGACGGAATGAACCAAGACCAGGCTCGAATTCACCACCACGCCTGAGAGCGCAACGGCACCGAAAGTCGACATCATGCTCAGGTTGAGTCCCATCAGGATGTGACCCCCGATGGCCCCCACCAGGCCGAATGGGATTACGGCCATGATGATCAGCGGCTGCCCGTAACTGCGCAGGGGAATCGCCAGCAATGTGTAGATCATAATCAGCGCAAGGAGATAGGTCCGGCCCAGGGAGTCAAACATCTCCCGCTGCCTTCGCTGCTCACCCCCCATCGAATGGGAAACACCTGAGTGCCGGATGGACAGTTCCGGGAGTACGCTGGCCCGAATGTCGGCGAGAACCTCGGCGGCATTTCCCCGGGTCTCATCCACATCTGCGGTGACGCTGATTGTGCGCTGACGATCCACCCGCTTGATGGTCGCGTATCCCCGCATCGTCTTCGCAGTGGCCACAGCATAAAAGGGCACTTCTCCGCCATCGGGCGTACGAATGCGCAGGTTTTCCAAATCAGAAAGCGATCGACGCTGGGACGCGGGATAGCGAACCATCACGCGTATATCGTCTCTCTCGCGTTGAATTCTTTGAGCCTGCTCTCCATAAAATGCCTGGCGCACCTGGCGCGCAAGGTCCTCCAGGCTCAGCCCCAGAGCCTCGGCCGCAGGCAGGATCGACAGACGAATCTCCGACTTCCCCCCTTGAAAGGAGTCGCTGATATCAAAAACCCCCGGGTACTCGGAAAGCTTGGCCTTGAGTTCCTCTGCAGCGCGTTCAAGCTCGGAGACATCCATGGCGTTGAGCTGAATGTCGACGGGATCTCCGAATGAAAAATAATCGGACACAAAAAGGACTTCATCGGCTTCCAGAATCGACGGTGTTCTCGCTCGCCACAGACTCACCACTTCCTTGGGCGTAATCACCCGTTGATTACCGCCGACCAGTTCTACGCTGACCTCACCGATATTCGACGCTTCTCCCCCAGATGCATTCTGAGAAGGATCGCCGCGGTTAGCCCCCACCCGTCCGCCCACCATGGCCATCAAGTGTTTCGATATCGATCCCTCTCGACCAAATTGAACATCCAGATCAGCGCTCAGCTCATTAAACGATTCTTCCAAGACCTGCACTGCAGCCGCTGTCCGTTCCACGGGAGTGCCAGGCGGCATGGTGACCGTCGCTGAAATGTAATCACCCTCGACCGGCGGGAAAAAAGTCCATCGAACACGGCCCGTGCCTACGGCCGCCAGGGCCACCATCAGACAAGAAATGGCCAGGGCCACGGTTGCATAACGCCATTCCAGGGCTCGCCGTAGAACCGGCAAGTACCCATGACGCGCGAGCCAAGTGAGCGAGCCCGACATTGTCGCCTGAGAACGTTTCCACCGGGTCTGATTTTCGGGCGCGGCGGGATCATTCCCACCCTTTCCCGCGTGGTGGCCAAGGTGTGCCGGGAGAACAAACTGGGATTCGACGATCGAGAAAAACAAGGAAATCACCACTACGAGGCCAATCATCCCGAAAAATTGCCCCATGGAACCAGGAGCCATGATCATTGGGAGGAAAGCCGCGACAGTGGTCAATACACCGAAGATCACGGGCACCGAAACTTCCTGGGCTCCGACGATGGCTGAACGCAGGGGGTCTTGCCCTATTTCCTGATGGGTATAGATGTTCTCGCCCACCACAATGGCGTCATCAACGAGGAGTCCCAACACCATGATGAAGGCAAAAAGTGTCAGGACGTCGATGGAAAAATCGAACAGCGGAAAAACCGCAAGCGCACCCATCACCGCAACAGGAACGCCTAGGGACACCCAAAGCGCAAGTCTCAGGCGGAGGAAGAGCGCCAGCACCACGAACACGAGGGCGAATCCGGTATACGCGTTACGGAGCAGAATGCTGAGCCGATCCTTGAGGTAGCTCGAGTCATCTCGCCAGACAGTCAGCGATAACGCCTCGGGCAGGCCTGCCCGGATTTCTATCAGTTTCTCTTTCACGCTCCTTGCCAGCTGGAGGACTTTCTGGTCGCCGACACGATAGACGCCGATCATAACCGCGGGTTCGCCGTTAAAAGTCGCGTAGCGGTCAGTGTCCTCGAAACCGTCAACCACTGTGGCAACGTCGCCGAGCGTCAAACGGGTGCCGTCGGAAGCGCTGCGTATGACGATGTCTTCGTAGTCCTGCCCCGTGTAGGCCTGCCCCTTGGCGCGGAGCAGGATTTCTCCGCTGCTGGTCTTTATGGCTCCGCCGGGTAAATCCAGGGATGAACGGCGAATCGCTCGGGCGACTTCGTCGAAAGTCAGGCCATAGCGGCGCAGAGAAGACTCCGAAACCTCGATGGAGATTTCGTAGGCCCGAACGCTCGAGAGGTCCACCTGGGTTACGTCGGGCAGAGAAAGGATTCCTTCACGAATCTTTTCCCCGTAGAGGCGAAGCGCCCGCTCGCTGGCATTGCCCGAGAGGGCGATTTGTAGGGTATTCCGGCGGATAGCCACGTGGTTCACGATGGGCTTTTCAGTTTCCGTGGGGAAAGTGGAAATTGAATCCACCGCGTTCTTGATCTCCGCCAGGGCGCGATCGACGGGATGCCCGGTGATGATTTCAATGCTGACCCCGCAGGCCCCTTCCGCGGATAAGGAGGTCATCCGATCGATGCCGTCGACACCTTGAAGCTCTTCTTCCAAACGGATGCAGACACCCTCCTCGACCTCGGAGGGCGACGCACCCAGGTACGGGACGCCGATCTGGATCAAATCAACATCAAGATCTGGGAAGGTCTGCTGTTTGATCAAAGGCAGCCCGACAATCCCGGAGACCAGGATGATGACCATCAGGAGATTGGCCGCCACCGAGTTCTCGGCAAACCATGAAATCACGCTCCTCATGATGGCCCAGATTCCTTCTGTGCCCGCTCTTCGGCCTTGGGGCGAACCGACATACCCTCAATCGCATCGGGCATGGGGGAAACCGCAACCCTTTCGCCCGTTTGGAGCCCATCCTCGACAATCACCAGTTCGCGCTCGGTCCGCAAAACCGAGATGGGTCGGTAGTGAAGACGATTGCCGGAGTCCAAAACAAGAACGCGACTACCCTGGCGCAGCGCGCTGCGCGGAATCACGATGGCTTCGGGAAGAATTCGACCCGAAATTTCGACTTCCACGAATAGGCCCACCGCCAGGGGCGGGCGGCCGTCTTCAGTTCTTCGCCCGTAAGGATCTTCGACTCGGGCCACCACCGTCACCATACGGCTCTTGGGATCGATTTCACCCTCGGTTCGCACGATACGCCCCGCCCACGCATGCTGTTTTCCGGCAAACTCCGCTCTCAGGATCGCCTGTGGCCCATACATGGTGCCCGAACCGACCTCCGCCAATTGGTCGACGGGATAGGCTTCTTCTGTTGCGGCACTGTCCGTCGCCACCGACTCGCGGTAACCCAAAGGCAAATCGAGATAGCGCAGTTCCCGGTCTGGAATCGGGAGACGAACCTCCGCGTAGTCCACCGCATAGATTCGTGCGAGGGATTCTCCCCGGGCAATGAACTGACCCAAATCGACCCTCTCGGATCGAACACGGCCCGGGTAGGGCGCATACACGACGGTTCGCTCAAGATCGCGTTCGGCACGCCCCAACTGGGCTTCGGCTTCGCGCAGGCCGGCTTCGGCTACGTGGGCCCCGTTTTCGGCGTCGTCGATCCGAGCCTGGCTCGACACAGACCGGTCAGCGAGTCGCCGCTGGCGAGCATTTTCCTTGCGGGCCCGCCCGGCCTCGCTCTGGGCTCGCGCCAGCCGTGCCCGGGCACTCTCAAGATCCGCCTCATAATCCACCGGGTCGATTTTCAAGAGACGGTCGCCGGAGTCGAAAAAACCTCCGGGCACCAGCGCGGGAGAAACCCAGAGTACCTCCCCCGAAACCTGGGATTTCAGCTCACTCTCGGTTCGTGGCGCAACGGTACCCTGCGCTTTGACGACCAGTTGAAGTTCCTGAGAGCCCAGAGTCTGAACACGAATCAGCGGCGGTATCAGTTCCACTGGGGTGGGATCCGCCATGGGGCGCGTCAGCCAAAGAACCCAGACCACTGCAACCCCAACCCCCAGGATTGCTATCGGAATAAACAGGACGCGTTTCATTTTTTTCGGATCCCTACTTTTTTCGGGTTCTGCTGCTCATCACACACGAGAGCGACCAGCCCGGCCGTTGCAAACGAGACAAGACTGTCGACGACCTTCTTCCTTTTCGTGCCCGACGGGTCCACTCTGGGGTCGGGCCAGACGAAACGCCCGCTGATCAGGTGAACCACCACGCCGAAAGACAGCTCGAGGGCCAGACCGAGTTGCTCCCGGTCTGCCCCGGTGACCGCCCGTCCAAGCGCCTCCCGAAACTCGGCGGTGACCGCTCCAAAAACCTCCTGCTGCATCTTCTTTACCAACTCGGGAGGATCAACATATAGGCGCGCTGCCAGGGCTCGTCCGGAATCCTCCTGGTGCTGCGGGTCGGTGCGCAGTTCAAACAAAGGAACGATAAACGCTTCCAGAATCGCCTTGACCCTCGCCGGGCCGGGACTGGTCTGTGCCTCGGCGGATGCCAGGGCTTTGAGGCGAAGGCCATTGAGTGGTGCGGCTCGCTGGATGAGTGCCGCGCGGAGAAGTTCCTCCTTGCTGCCGAAGTGGTAGTTGGCCGCGGAGACACTGGTCCCGGCCAACTGGGTCACCGCCCGCATGGAGGTGGCGTGAAAACCCTGCTCGGCAAAAATTTGAACGACCGCATCCAGCAGACGCGCCTTGGTATCGCCTTGGGGGGCTTCGGTGACCACGGGCCGGACGGCCGATTTGGGTGATCGCGATGGGCGGGGGGCGGGCGGGGGGGAAGCCGAATCGGGGAATCCAAAAAACCCCAAAGAATGCGAGGGGCCAGGCGTGGCGTAACAGGAGCGGTTTTGCAGGAGCGGTTTTACAAGAGCGGTTTTACAAGAGCGCCTTTGCAGGAGCGGTTTTGCAGGAGCAGTTCTACAGGAGCGCCTTTGCACGAGCGCCTCTGCAGCAGTGCCTTTGCAGTAGTGCCTTTGCAAGAATGGCTTCCCAGGAGCGGGATGAAGAAGCACCGATAAGAACGACCATTTCGAACGAGCGTTCTAATGTACGTCAAAGCATGCCGAAACTGCAAGACGCTTCGCTCCTCTTCCCACGAACCCGCCGGGGATGCCCTCCTCTCGGTCTGAAAACGTGTCAGACTCGCCCCAGAGCCAACCCCGCCATCGGGGCTGGGGGGGGCTCCGGGCAGCGAGGAGGAACGGACGTGGATAAATTCGAGGGAAAAATAGCTGTGGTCACCGGGGGCGGGTCCGGGATGGGGCGCGAGTTGTGCCTGCAACTCGCCACCGAGGGCTGCCATGTCGCGCTCTGCGATGTCTCTGCGGAGTCCCTGGAAGGGACCCGGGCTCTCTGCACTCGGGCCGCGCCAGCGGGAACCCGGATCAGCACCCACGAAGCCGATGTCTCCGACGAGGCCCAAGTCATCGGCTTCCGGGATGCAGTGGTCGACGTGCACGAAACCGATCATATCCATCTCGTGTTCAACAATGCGGGCATCGGGGCCGGAGGGAGTTTTCTCCTCGACGACCGGGAGGCGTGGGAGAAAACGTTCGCGGTCTGCTGGGACGGCGTTTACTACTGCTCCCGCGCGTTCGTCCCCCTCCTGGTGGCCAGCCCCGAGGGCCACCTAGTCAACACAAGCAGCGTCAATGGATTCTGGGCGTCCCTCGGACCCCAGTCCGCCCACAGCGCGTATAGCAGCGCGAAGTTCGCAGTGAAGGGATTCACCGAAGCGCTGATCAACGACTTTCGAATCAATGCTCCCCATGTTGGGGTTTCCCTGGTCATGCCCGGACATATCGGCACCTCAATCGTGATCAACTCGGGCCGGATTCTTGGCCGCGAGCCCAAGGAACTGCCCGATGACCAACTGGCCGAAATTCGAGATCGCATGGAACAGGCGGGATTGGAACTCGAGGGGGCGACAAACGACGAGATTCGAAATGCCCTCCAGGCAAGGGCCGAGAGCTTTCGTGATGATGCCCCCATGACTGCGGCCGATGCAGCCACCGTCATCCTCGACGGAGTCCGCAACGGGAATTGGCGGATATTGGTGGGCCAGGACGCCGTCACCCTGGATCGGATGGTCCGAGAAAACCCCGACCAAGCCTACGAGATCGCGTTCATGGAGAAGTTTCTCGCACAGTCAGGCTGGTCCATTGGCGGTTGACTCTTCTTTCGGCTCCAGCCGCCCTGCCCGATTCCTCGGCCAAAGACCCCGCTAGCGACCGAAGACATTCAGCTTGATATCCCAATTGATTGGGACACGAAGGGTCAGGGAAACATCCGGAGCATCGTCGGTGACGCCAATGGCCACCAAGAAGTTGTAGCTCATGCTCGCGTTTTTCCGGCTCGTCACACCGATGCCCAAAGTACCAATTTGAAGGGGGACAGCATTCGGTGCGGTCACGCCATTCTGCTTGCTTTTCAGCACGATTGAGTGGTCATAGCTGAAATTCATGGAAAGCTTTTGATTCAGTGAGAGGCCCATTCCAAAGCTACCGCCAATCACATCCCCGGGATCGATTTCGCCGTAGGCCTCCTGGGTACCAGGCTGAACGGTGTGCACCGTCCGGGGAATGTTCCAGCTGTAGTGCAAGCTGCCGAAAATGACCCCCGGCTCGGTGGGATAGACAAACGAAAGGGTCGGACTGACCGAGAAAAACCCGCTTCCGGTGGGCACATCGGTCTCGATGTAATTTTCCTCCGCGCCATGACGCTTGACCTCGTAGGGACTCGTGCCCGTGGGCACCCGGACGCCGACTCCCGCCACGAATGTTGCCAGGGATTCCGTTCCCTGGTTGATCTGAGCTCGGATTCCAAAACGTAGGTCGCCGATGCCATAGCCCGAAGCATCCAGCGTCGAGCTGCGATCCTCCACCGTGTTCTTGGCGGAGAGGGAAAAGCTGCTCCAACTCGAGACAAAGGATGCAGCGGCATCCAGTTCGATCCGGCCGTTGAAGCCGTATCGCACAGCCACCGTGCCCACTAGGCTCGTCTTGTTGTGGGTCGTCACGTCGATCAGCCCCAGGGTGAGCGCAGGAAGAATCGTGTAACCGGAAATCGCGACCCGATTGACCCCGGAGAAGGAATATCGAAAATCGGGTTCGATCATCAGACGACCGGCCGGGAGCAGCACCCCGCCCGAGCGAACCGGAATCGCCTCGGCGAGCTGGGCGCGTACCTCCTCGGCTTTCTCTTCCCGACTGTCGGGTCGCTGGGCTTGGCGGGTCGCCTCGGGCGGACGTCCAGCCGGAGCCGGGGCCCGACGGGCCTGGGCCGGCGGAACCGCAGCGGGTTGCGCAGCCGGGGTCGGGGCGGGGGTAGGGGTCGGGGCAGGGGTCGGGGTCGGGGTCGGAGCCGAGGTCTCCTCGGTGGGCC